>SKEJ01000169.1_pt1 | contig 45487 bp, 42 predicted proteins | sample 4826721 | NCBI WGS metagenome assembly SKEJ01 (sample SAMN11008812, study PRJNA524170) | human gut metagenome | biome: Human fecal sample; material: Feces; isolation source: fecal sample from pouch patient p31 | host: Homo sapiens | place: Israel: Tel-Aviv | collected 2015-06-02 | reverse complement strand
ATATATGGTATCATATATTTTGTAAGCGCAACCAACGATGCTAGGAAAAAGATAAGTGATATTAGCATTGTGTTTTAAGGAGAAAAAATCATGACCGAATACAGAGCTAAAGCCCATGGTTTCAACTCAGAGATCACGGCAATCGTTGATGTCGAAAACGGTGAGATCGTCAAGGTCAAGGCAGAAGGCGAAGTGCCCAACACTGTCGGTGCCCTTGGGGTTGACACCTGGCTGGAAGAAGCCAACGCTGAGCATTCAGTCGAGGTAGATGCTATTTCTGGTGCCTCAGTTTCAACCGGTGCCTTAAGAAAGGCAGCTCAAATGGCTTATGCGGAAGCTACCAGCGGGGATGTTGACGTTATCTCTTCTGCTTCTATTCATAACCAGCCTAACAACTATCCCCTCCTCAAGGAAAAGTTCTATGAAGGCGACATTGAATTCGACGACGAATATGATGTGATCGTTGTCGGTGCAGGTGGTGCCGGGCTTTCTGCTGCAGCAACGGCTGCGGAAAATGGTGCCAGCGTCTTGGCGATTGAAAAGCAAGGTATTCCTGGCGGGACGACCAGCCTTTCCGGCGGCGTTATGTAGGCGGCTGGCACTAAGTACCAAAAGGAATTCACTGACTACAAGGACGATACGCCTGAAAAGCACGAAGCTGAATATCTGGCTGCTGGTGAAGGCCGTTTATAGGAACCGCTTGTTCGTGACTTTACTCAAAATGCTGGCAAAAATCTGGAATGGCTGGAAGACAAAGTTGGCGTTAAGTGGACCAGCGTGTATGGCCACACTGAAATTCCTTACGCCAAGGATTCCTTTGCAGACAGAATCCACGTCTATGAAGGCGGCGGTGCTGGCGGCAACGGGATTATCGCAACCCGTAAGCTCTACGAATACGCCTTAAATCAAGGGGCAGAATTCCAATTCGACACAGCTGTCGTTGCTTTGGTCTTAAAGAACGAGACCTCTAGTGAAGTAGCCGGGGTGATTGCTGAACAAGACGGCGTGCTCTACGCTTTTAAGGCCAACCGTGGGGTAATTCTGTCAGCTGCCTCAATTGACCAAAACGTAGAACTGGCCAAGGACCTCAGTCCGCAGCATTATGAAGACGTTAAGCGCCACCTCTGCTGGTCTGTTGCTTCTGACAGAGGCGACGGGATCGTGATGGGGATGAACATTGGCGCGGCTATCACTGGCTTTGGCGGTACGATTGACTTTGATGCCCGGACGGGAAACGGGACTGACGACCGCCTGCCGACTATCCCGTCAATTTTTGTCAACGGGCAGGGCCTGCGCTTTGTCAATGAAGACGCCACCTACGCTTATGGCTTCCGGGCAATTTACAACGAAGAGAAAAAACTAGGCAAGCCGACCTACCAGATTTTTAGCAAGGACTCGATAACCGCGCCGGCTTCTCCATGGAATGAAGCAAGCCTGGCCAAGGACGTCGAAAGCGGCTTGGTTAAGACTGCCGACAGTTTGGAAGAACTGGCGGAAAAGATTGGCGTTCCAGCTGAAAACCTAGTCAAAAGCGTGGAAACCTGGAATAAGCACGCGGCTGAAGGCAGAGATCCGGAATATGAACGGACCATGGGCGTTAAGCCACTTAGCGGGCCATACTATGCCTACACTAACACGCCTGGCAATCTGGGCGCGATCGGCGGCTTGAAGATCAACGCGCAGTGCAATGTCATCGACAACTTTGGGCAACCGATTCCTGGCCTTTACGCGGCCGGGATGAACGCCGGCGGCTGGATCGGATCCTACTACCCAGGCTCGGGCACGGCGGTATCTGGGGCTATCCACCAAGGCCGCAGAGCAGCTAAGTCGATTCTTGGCTTGAGCTAATAACTAAATAGACGCAAAAATGCATCCCTGGTATGAAAGATCATACTTAGGGATGCATTTTTGCTTATTGGTCCAGCTAAGGATGCGGGATGATCGCCCAGCATTTTCTCCATCCAAACCATGTCGTACCAGCGACTGAACTTGTAGCCGTACTAGTGAAAGCGACCGATATGCTGGTGGCACTGGTTGGCGTCAACATAGATAGACAATTCCACGCTGTGGGCATAGGCTGCCCGGCTCCTTAAAGGGACTGGCGTGGGCATAGCCGACGATCTGGCCGACTTTAAGGACAACGAGATATGGATACCGCTTCAGCGTCCGCGCGATGCGGGCTTCAAACTCGCTGACGGCCGGCACTACGTCTTCAAATGTGATTGTCGTCTTCTCCACGTATGGCGCGTAGATCTCAAGCAAACGCTCCGCATCCTCGCTTCGGCCGTCCTTAGCTGCAATTCTGACATAAAAGTCTCCTGTTGTTGGGTTAATATGGCGCAAAATGCATCCCGAATTGAGTTTGGGGATGCATTTTGTTATTGCTTTGTTTAGTCACCTTGAAAAACGCCAGCATCATACAAATCTTGGATAGCTTGCGTTTCCTTACTCGTGTTATCCAAACAAAATTGCAAGTACTCAGACAAATAAGTAGCTTTCTCACGATCCAGGTAAACCGTTAAATGGTCCGCCAAGTTCAAACTATAGTATAGCCGCAAGATCAGCACTTCTGCCCCTTGATCAAACGAGAATTTTACAATTGGATCGTCTATCAGGGAAAAAGGCTCATCTAGCTTGCTGCCTTGAAGAAAAGCGGCAACCTTGGACAACAATGACTCAGGTTCATTGAAATACCATAATGGAGCAGCACGAAAGACCCAATTGTCGTTGCAACTGACTTCAATCGTAGAACTGACCCACTCTGATTTCTCCATGCGCTTCTCTAGCCAAAAATAGACCGTAAAATCGCTAGATGTCAACTTTAGATGTGGCAAAAGTGACCTCCTTTAGCTGATTTCTATGGTGTTTTAAGAGTCCCTAAGCAACCATATCAGCATTATCATTGATCTGTTGAATCGTTTGTCTGATGCCCGACCATAATTCCATATTATTCCCAAATAAGAGAGTAATTGGATCCATGTCAGTAAATGGAGATTCCATTAAGACTCTAAGGTCTTTCATCATCCCATTTTTTACGATGTATTCGATAACTTTGTTTAGGGAATAATTTCTTGATATAGATAACAACCAAGGTGAAATCACCTTGGTTGTTATTGTTTCACCTCTCATATAGGTCAAGTATTATCATGTTACATTGTCTCATTTCCTTTTTTCTGCCATTCATCAACTACTTCTTTCCAGTCAATTTCTCGACCGGTACTTTCTGTCCACGCTTTCCAAAAATCCGGAGTTTCAGAATGTGGCCGATACAATAAATTAAGTGATTGCATCTCTACTAATGCTGGAACGGAGACAACAGATCCCAATATGATAGCTTTCTGAGTAGGTAGCGCGGGTAGTTCATTTAATAAATTGCCCAGATTGTCAGGTACTAATCGTTTTACCATTTCCTGATCTCGGTCGTTTACTATTCTATGGAGAATAAATGAATTACACTGTGATAACACTGTTGCAGATAATTCAGATGGTCTCTGCGAAGATACAATCAATCCTAATCCGTACTTTCTTCCTTCTCGAGCAATTCTCTCAAAAACGTGTGTACACAGTTCGGCTGACGATGATGCATTCTCGTTTATTTTATGGATAAAGGTATGCGCTTCGTCCATTACCAGGATTGTAGGTAAAACACTACCATAATGTTTTCTGTATCTTTGGAGTGCTTCAAAAATCAATCGGGAGATTGTTGAAACAATCAGATGTGTAATGTTTGTAGGTAATAAAGAAAGATCAATAACACATATTTTCCCTTTCTTATCATTTCCACTTCCTAGAAAATTGTTAATCCATTTTAATAATGAAATGTTTGGTGTATCTCCGATTACAGGCGACAATGTGGTATTTGCCAACAAACTACTTATTCTAACCGTCATGAAATCAACAAATTGTGCTGAAGATTTGCCTTCAGCTATCGTATCAATATATGACGCAAGATCATTAACAGTGAATTCTACCGGATCATCTTCGGATATATCCGTTGTAAAATCATTGTTATGGCCAATAGTTCCTATAACAGCTTCTATTTTTTCAACTAGCGATTCAATATCACTCGGATTAAATGGATCATAATATTGAATTAAGTCACCGTTCTTGGAAAATGATTTCTTCTTCCCATCTTTCACCTGCTCTGCAACCGTGACATACGCTGATACAATTTTTGCTAAGTCTTCATCCAACTTAGGAACTAATATTTTAAGACTTTCTATTCTTTGTTCCAATTCTTTTCCAAAATTATTCTTTCCATCGGAACTCAAAAAACTTTGTGTCGTAACTGCAACCTTTAATGAACGATGTAAATAAGATAATCGCTTTTCGAGTTGAATCAACGGACTTTTACCATTTTCAGCTAAAACATTAGACGATCTAAGATCGCGCAATGCTTCTCTCAGAATTGGTTTTTGAACCTTATCACTCGCTTGAAATACGCTTGCCCACTCTTCACTATTCCACATCCAGGCCGGTACACGTAATTGCTCAAATGACTCATCAAATTCCTTTACTGAGTAACGAATGACCTCCATGTTAAGATCATTAAATGCATGTCCATACTCCCCATTAGGATCTAAAATAATATATCTAGAATTGGGCGAATGACCACACTGACGTTCACTTTCCTCCACTGACCATCTAACAAGTCCAGCAACAGTACATGATTTTCCACTTCCGGTATTTCCGAGGACTGCAATATGTCTGCCAAATAATTCATTTATGGGTAACTTGATTGGCTGGTTTGCTAATAATGGTGATGTACCAATTTCAAAAGATGCATTAGAATCAAGTTTATTGATTAATTCCAGTTCTTTTTCTGTTGGCAGTAAAACTTGATCTCCTACCGTTGGTAAAGAAAACACTCCTCGTTCAAATTTTTTCCCAGTTAATGTATTCTCGATATGTCCTAATATTGACAAGTATACCATTCTCGTTCCCTTAGGAAGATCCACATCATTCTGGACATTTACATGGTTGTAGCCAATCCATGTTGTAATTCCCACTAATAATCCTGTTTCATTTGGAATGACTAAGTATCCATTTATCCTCGGGAATAAAGAAAAAGTACCGTATGAGATAGCAACATTACTTGGAGCTTCGTCAAGTAGAAATGCCTTTACTTCCGATGAAGATACAGAATCAACAATTCCTACACACCTCTCGGAAGTCTTATTCATCAGTCTTCTCTCCCTCCTGTAGTATATCTGTGTATTCTTTTCGATTATCTAATAACCTACTGGCGGTTTCAGTGATAACATCTGTGGCAGCTTTAGGTAAATAATATTTCACAAGACTATCAATTGATCCAAATTCTTGTCCTGCTAATACTGTAATTTGCGCCATGTTTGAAGATTTCAAAAAATGGATCAAACGCTCATCTACCGAAAATGAAATAATAACCAGGTGGGTTGAAGGTATACTGAGCATTTCTTTTATTATTTTATTGATGTGCGTATCCCCAAACCCATATCCAAATGTAAATATTGTTGAATTCGGACGACAAATGGCAGTACTAAAATCACGAAAGAGTTCTGCATACGGATAAAATGCAGTTTCAACGGATTTCATTGAGTTGGGATAAATCATCAAATGATCTTTATAAGATTTTCCTGATGGAAGGCTTACATGCTTAGCTCCAAAGCGAAGCGCATCACGGTATACTATTCCATTATCTTCATACCAATCAACCGATCCATGTAATTTTGTCAATCGTACTACTCCCTCAGCATACCTAAATTCATTCTTTGTATCCGGAGAGCGATAATAATAATCAATAGTAGAGGCACTTTCCTCAAATCTAGGTTGAATCTTACCCCAGAATCGATCCAAAATCTTAATTCCAGCTAGGTCACAGCCATATTCAATAAAACGATCATAATTTGTCGTAAAAATATGTGTCCTGTCTCTCGTAGCAGTTCTACTTGCAAAAGTAAATAAAAAAGATTCTAGTAACCCTAGCGCTTCTTCATATTGAGTTCTGTCCCGCGTTTTTGCTGCTTCAATATTATATTCTGATGCAAGAATGCTATCAGAGAACTTTTGTAAAACCGAATCAATTATTTTTCCAAGATTTTCAGCCGACTGATTTCCATCGATTTGATATCCCGCTAGCAGCGAGTAAGCTGTCCTTATTTGATCCTCAATGTTTGCGCTTCCTCTACCGATATTTTTAGCGGCTTTGTCTGCGTATTTATTAATTTTGGAAGAGAACGTTCCAAAATCTGCCGTCGCCATAGATGATGATTTTACGCCTGCTGAGTAGCAGACTGAAGTAGTAAGTCCGGCCCCTAGTAGAATAGACAAATGTTCAGATTGTAAGGCAGCACTTAGCCAAGGTTCAATCTGCTTCTTATATTTCTCACGAGTGACCATATCCTCGGTAGGTAAATTATCTATGAGCTGCTCATTTGCACCAATCTTTAAATAATTTTTCGCTTTTCTAATTTGTTCGAAGCTACACCTCATGTCTTCCCCCTCACAACTATTACTCTACCCCGAGAGCTTTAAATACCGCGTCTTCAGCACTGTTATAAAAAATAATATGAAAACTCCCCATCAGTTCCGGCGGAACTGTTCCAAGATCTGCAGCAGACGTAATCGGCAGTAATACCTTCTTAGCTCCTGAGTCCATACATTCCTGCAGTGCATTAGCAAGCTCATCTACTTTTATAAGGGTTCCGTTGATATTGATTTCTCCCAGTACCGCAAGTGTGCTTACTGTCGGCTTACCAAGCGCAACTGAACACAGTGCTACTACTGTAGGTAATGCCAGCTTATCGGTAATACCGATTCCCTGTAGATCCTGGTAACCGATCATATAGTCCTTGCTTGTTATGCTGATGGCCCCACTGATTCGGTTACTTTTAGCCTACAGGAAATTGAATGCTGTATTTGTTGCTTCTTTTGCATCTCGATCACTCCCGATACCGGTACGTTCAAACTTACCATTTCCCGGTAACATCTGGGACTCAAGACGGAATACACCAATCATGCCTGATTTACCCCGGGATACTGTATATATCTGGCCAGGATTGCAAATTCCATTAGGAATCTGCTTTCTACCTCCTTGCTCCGGAACAGAGACAAACTTCTCTTCGAAAGTCTCGTTGTCAATGTAACTGAAATTGACATCATAGAATTCCATCCTGCACAAACAACTTCCACTGTTTCGGTGCCGCAGTCAGATGGTCTTTGCATGTGTAGACTGCAAACAGAAACATAGCAAGTTTCAGTAGCGTAGGCTTTGGATCCTGATAACTAAAACGATTTTCACAAAGTTTCCAGAACTCAGCATCGATACCATTTTCTTCAAACGCAGAAACGATTTTCTGCTCTCTAATGTCGCCATAAGCAAGTACAGAATAGAACAGATCGTCCACAGCCGTATTTCTCGGCCTTGCTACAACACACATGGCTATAACAGGTATTGTCTCTGCGTCTGCTGATGAAAGATCAACATCTTTCGCTCGTTCGATGAAGTCGTTTGTACGACGTACGCCGGCCTTTTTAGCTGTACCTGATAATTTCTCCTTGCCTGCTGCAAAGAAGCCTTTCAGGTCTTCCTGTGATCCGCGAAGTCTCTGTGGCAATCCAATATCTCCTACTGATTTGTTAATAGATCAATAAGTCTATTATAAGTATCATTTAAAAGATCTGCAACGATATAAGAACAGGTAATTTATCAACAATCAATAGCGTTCCTCATTTTTTAGACGGAGGGTATTTGGCACATCAAGCGACATGATCAGTTGCTCAATCACATATCACGCCTACGTCTTCAGGCGTCTTACCGAAGTAGGTTGGTCTTTTAATACTTGCTGTTGACATGTTCTTCTTCACATTTCTAATCTTCTTCATAGTAGTAGTCATCCAGCTTGTAGGTCGTTACTGGATGAATCTTCAGCTGGTACTTTTCAATCAAGTCGGTTAGCGCCTGCCCATCAATCAACGTTACAGGCCGATCTCCCTGCACAGCCATAGCTCTTGCTTGCGGGGTAAAGTAGCTCGTGGTGATAAAAATCCCATACTCAGCCTTCTGCAAGTACATTGAACCAATGAAGTCTCTAATCTGGGCTTCACCAACATTCGCTGTGTCATATCGTTTACACTGGATCGCAACCCTACTAGTTCTAAAGTCATCGGATTGAAAATAGCCGAAGCCATCTAGTCCATGGTCTCCAGACAAAGATACACCGATGCTCTTATCCATTTTTACGCCCATTTCCGTTACTAGCATCCGAGAAAAGCGTTCAAACTTAGACGGGCTAAACTTCTTGATCGCATTCAGAAGCTCTGTCTTCCATGCATCATCAGCCTCATCTTGATCTGCTAATTCATCTGAAACAGTTTCATCGTCAGTTTGTGCCACGGTTTCATCATTAGAAGACTTGCTAAGCTCAGTCTTTTTCTTCTGGCTCTTGGCATGTTCTTCCCAGTACTTAGCTACTGCTTCATCTTGTTCTTTAGTCCGATAGGTTGAAAGATCAACGTTGATTCCTTGCTGGCTTAACTCCACATCTTTGCCACGAGCCAAAGCCTTCACCATTCCAGCAGCATATAAATTTTTAAAGCCAAAATTGAAGTCAAACATGAATGGACAGTATTCCTTACCACTTTTAGCACTGATAACCATGCCATAAACATCTTCCTGGGTAAAGCCATCATACCCGTTGTCAGCGATCCGTCTTCTAATTTCTTTTCGACTGCCGCTGCCACCCATTTCTCTTAGCGCTAAAACAATTGCTTTTTCCGCGCTTCTTCTTTCGTATGTCACTTGTACCACTCCCAATACACATTAAAATTATTCAACTTAAATTATATCATAAGAACTACATTAACTTCTGCTTGATTAGCTGCACTATGTTACCCAAAATTTGGCTATAATATAATATAAGTGAAGAGTTGGAGCTTGACTATGGCAATAGCGTACCCTCGTTAAACTTTGTCCGCCGTCAGTTAATCAGGAACGTCTGACATTAAACAAAACCTATAATGATTTGCCTGTACCTTTTGGTACAGGTATTTTTGTCCTTCTATTTTCTTCCAATTATGCCACGAAAATTTCAAATTCTTTATGTCCAAAGCCAAAAAGGCAGATGCCCTCAAATCTTGAGAGTATCTGCCTTTTTTCTTCTGAGGACATCTTGGATACGGCCAGGCTTGTTGCTTGCACCGCCTTAGCGCCGTTGGTCTTGCCGGCAGTGTTGCTGATCGTTTAGCCGACAGTCATGTACTCAACTTTCCTTAGTTTTTGTTTATTGGCGATTCCAAGCTTGTCTTTGAGAGCTCCGTCTGTTTCGTCCTCAAATTAGATTGCATGTTGCTGCTTTTTCAGGATCTTGAGCAACAAACGTGCCGGCATTCTTTTTTCGTAGAAACATCGAATATTCTTCTACGACTTTTTGGTCGAAGTCGGCCACAGTTGGCATTTCGTCATTTCCGGTCAGATCCTCGTCCGTGTAGAAGAAGTCAACGTAGACATCTTTGCCATTCGGCAAAGGTGCGTAATAGACCCAAACTATAAGCATTTCAATGCCGATGAAGGACCGATCTTCTTCTTACTTCTCATCCTTCTTATCAGGATCCGGGATGTCGCAACCGTCTGACAGAATAAAATCCCTCAGAAGCTTATCAACGTGATTGCTGACCATAAAGGGAGGAAGTTCCTTCCCATCCACCTTTGTGAAATACTCCTGCGCTTTTTCCTGAACTATCGTTGCCTTAAGTGCATCAAACCGCCCGTACTCATTCAGATTATCCTTTGTTACATGTGCTTCCATCATATCAGAAAGCTTCTCTTCAGAGATGCCAAGGTATTTCACAATCCTGTGAACCTGTTCGGACTTGGCATTTTTTGCGTATTCAACGATGTAATCGTGAAAACTCTTACCAGGTTCCAAGTGTGCATCGCCGGTCTGCACATCATGCAGGAAAAGGTTTGCGAATTTTTGATCATCCTGTGAAAGAAAGGCAAATGACTTATGGAGTTCTTCCAATGTATTCTCCAGCTCCTTTGAATCAATGTTCGGATCATCCAGCTGTTTCTTATACTTTTCAAATCTGGAGTTCATATAGTCATTGTCTATAACGCCAGTATTCTGTTCCGTCAGATAAGGATCAATAGGGAAAGTCACCTCCGAATTCGGATCTCCATTACCGCCTACTGTCCGCAGTTCTTTATAACGCTGCAGGAGAATATTATATTGCTCCTCTGTAGGAATCAGCTTGATCGTTTCGTTGCTGCTTTCATCCTCAGGATCAACTTTGGCAGAGTATTCTCTCTTATCCCACCGGAATCCTTGAATTCCCGCCGCCTGCAGATAAGTCGAAAACTCTCGGAAAAACTTGGCAAATTTTGCTTTCGCCGGAATATCCTCCGGCAAGCGACCCATATCTTCAATTCCGGCGTTTTTGAAAATATCTCTCATATCAACGAATGTCACATTCATGTGCATTACATTCTCTGGAAGATGGTCCGCAAAGAGCCCCTGCGGCCGATCGCCAGAATAGAGCTTTACGGCATCCTCAATATTCCTCTTCATAGTATGTGGCATGCGGAAATATCGAATCGTACCGAACGGCTTCTCATTGATATTGAAAAGTCGATTCGTCCTCGAAAATGCCTGAATCAGGTTCTGGTAAACAAGCACTTTATCCAAATACAGCGTATTGATCCACTTTGAATCGAATCCTGTGAGCATCTGGTTGACAACTATCAGAAGATTGAGCTGCTCCTCCGGCTTTATGCGCTCATAAGGCTTCTTGTGTGCCAGTCTTGCTGAGACATCTTTTTTGAACGCAGCATATCTGCCAATATCAAAGTTCTGCCCGAAAATCCGATTATAGTCCTCAAGCATCTGCTTCAGTCCATCTTCTTTGTCCAAAGACTTTTTCCCGCCCTCATTGTCAATCGTCGGGTCAAAGAGCCCTGTCACCTTAAAATCAGGATATTTTGTACGGAAGATCTGATAATATCGCACTGCTTCCGGAATGCTGGAGGTTGCGAAGATGGCATGAAATTTACTGTTCCGGCTAAGTGTCAGCCAATTAGACATGATATCGTCAACTACCGTATTTTCATACTCAGCATTCTGCCAAGCTTCCGCGCCAATATAGTCTTCTATTCCTTTCTGGTAATGACCATCCTGCTGCTTGTAACCGGCCATCGGCACCTCTGCAGCAGACATGAAATGATAATATTTTCTGCTCATCACGGGATCAGCAACTGCCTGCTCTTCTGTAGTAGCCTTTGCCTCCTGAAGAGCCACCATTTTTCGAAGGTCCTTATCCTTGTAAACCAGAACCATTGTCGGATCAAAGCCGAGCACGTTTTTGTCCCGGATTCCATCCGCAATACTGTAGCGGTGAAGCTCATCACCGAAAATATCTGCCGTTGTGCTTAGCGCATGCTTATTTTCCGTGAAGACAGGCGTCCCTGTAAAGCCAAAGAACAATGCATTAGGAAAGGTTGCCTTGATAGTCGAAAGCATCTCTCCAAAGGTGGACCTGTGACACTCATCAATGATAAAGACAATCCGCTTGCTCTTCATCTCTTCCAAGTCTTTGGAACGCATCTTGCTAGCTGCATCTTCTTTGATATTGCTCATCTTCTGAATGGAGGACACAATCAGCGTATTCTTTGGGTCCGTGCTCTTCAGCTTGGAAATAAGGGTTATGGTATCTTCGGTCTCCTGTACATCGTCTGCGTTGTCCGCAAATGCACGGTATTCCTTCAACGACTGTGTACCGAGCTCGATCCGATCCATCAGGAACACAACCTTGTCCGCGTCCTTGGAATTGGCAATAAGCTGTGCAGACTTAAACGACGTCATGGTTTTGCCGGATCCCGTCGTATGCCACACATATCCGCCGAGCTGATTACCTTCTGCCCAGTCGTTTTTTGCTACGCGATCGGAAATCTTATTGGCCGCATAATACTGGTAACTGCGCATGACCTTCAAAACGCCGTCAGAGTTATCCGCAACCGTATAGAAGCCAATTAATTGGTGTGCCATTGGGATGGATAAGAGTCTCTCAACGACCTGTTTCCAGTTATTGATCGGGTCATTATTCAAGTCAGCCCAGTGGAAATAGAAATCCGAATTAAATTTCCCATCCGGGCCAGGGTTTGCAAAATAAAGTGACTCCTCCGGATTCATAGCCACAAACACCTGAACAAGCGAGAACAGACCGGTAAATACACCTTCGTGCGCGTATTTTTCAATCTGATTGACTGCCTCCTGTACCGGCACGCCAGAGCGTTTCAGCTCAATGTGAAAAACCGGCATACCGTTAATCAAAAGCATCAGATCACCGCGGCGGTCTTGTAACACCTTCTCATGCCTAGGAAACCGAGGTTGCTCCACAATTTGATACCGGCTCTGCCCTGCAGCAATCTCCATACGGTCATAAATCTTCAAGCTGACTTCCTTTCCATAGTGAAGTTTATCAGCCGGATTTTTTCGAATCAGAGATACTGATTTACCATTGATAAAGCCATTCAAGGCGAGAGGGGTGCGAAGCTGCTTGATCTGCTCCAGAAGCTCATCCATTTCCTCTGGAATAAGCGGGCAGTCATTCAGACGGTCGATATCCCGATTGTTCTCAAAAAGAATATTTGCCCAGTTTTGGATCAGATCTTTCTCCGTAGGTTCATAGATAACATTCTTCTCCCAACCATAACTCTGCAGTGCAGTGATAACCGCCCTTTCAAAGTCGGCTTCCTTTTCAAAATGATCCATATAAAACACTCCTATAATTACACATTTGTATTCGTTCCAGCTTACTCTGATGAAGAGTGATAAGGTTGTCGATTTCTTTGAAATAGCTACCAATAGTTTGCTACTTAGGCAATCACGGCACGAATGTCTCAATAGCAGAGAACTCATTTTTGCTGACAATCTGCATTGTCCCAGCAGCTGCTTCACGTTTTATTTTTGCAGACCAGTGATAACTTTCCGTCAGCAAGAAATACGGATTATATTTCTGCTTGTTAGACATCAGTCCATTGATCTGCCGATTGAAACTCCCTGTATTTGCAAGCATTGTGTTCTTTCCGATGCTCGCGATACATGTCACCAGAATAGTTTCAGCCGAAGCCACTCGACCAACCTGTGCACCAAGTGATCTAATTTTTCTTGGGGTGTCAGATATTACATTTTAAGTTATATCCATCGGTGTCACCCACGGGATTCCGCTTTCAGACTAGTATTCGGATGCTGTGTCGAAGACATCGATCCAGCAATTACTTCACCTATCTCAGATAACTTACGCTGTTCCCAAGATAAAGCGTTAGATTTCAGCAATCCCATATGTTGAAAAGCTACAAGTATATTTTAAAAAACAATCTGGCAACTTACGATGGAATCGAAAGTAAGTGATCTTCTAATAACGTTTATCTGTTACCCTGAATCCATGTCCGAAGCTCAGGCAAACATCCTTTCAAGTAAGGATTTCTTTATTTTCTGCAGCTTTTCCAGCTTACTCTGATGAAGAGTGATAAGGCTGTCAATTTCCTTGAAGAAATCTCCAATCTGTCGCTGTTCTTGGGGATCGCTGGGTGAATATACTTCGATTTCTGCCAAATCATTTGAATTTATTGCCGGGTAGCTCGTACCAGTACAATTATCCAAAACGGCCTTCACAAAGCCATCATTCTGCACGAGACAAAGTAAGAAACGGCCATCTACAATCGGGCGCATTTGAGCGTACCCTGTTGAGAAAACATAGTGTTTCTCAGGCTTTTCGAACAAATAATTATTCTTCTGATACGGCCTGACTGTCTGATAGAAAAGGTCGCCCGTCTGAGCTAATCGTTGTGCTCTCGAAGGAGCAGTCCTTTTCGATTCCGTCCGATGTGATAGCATTTCCGTTCCCGCCACTGACTCCAAATCGACATACTCGAACACGTCTGGCAACTCTGCTTTTGGATTGAAAATAGCCATGTCACTTAGCTTACGCTGTTCCCAATCTCCAGTAAACCCAGCAAAACGAATTCTCGGAACCTTCTCTCCATTTTTCGGGAAACAGTTTTCTAGCATCGATTTTTTGATAATTTGAAGCTTTTCTAGCTTTCTTTGATGAAGGGTGACGAGGTGGTCGAGCTGGCCGAAAAAAGATCCTACCCGCCTCTGCTCATCCAGTGATGGCATTGAGATTGTTTGCTTACCAAGAGTCTCCCATTCTATGTTTTTTCTACATTGGCTTGCACCTTCGGTCGTTGCGGCTAAAAAGAATTTTTTTGTATCATCTCTTTTTACCCAAGATTGTACAAACTCGGGATTGCAATTATTTAGGTCATAAACTTTGTAGGCTGGCGAAATAATGCCGTGTTCAAAGCGTAAATTGACATTTGCATTACCAAGGTGCAGATTTTGAGCAGAGAGAATCAAATCATTTTTCTTTACTCTTAAATACCCAATCGTTGTTGTTCCACGAAAATGACCAAATAATTCTGAATTCAGGAACATGCCGTTAATTGCACAGGATAATAGAATATCTTCATTCTCTTTCTCTGTTTTATCTCGCCTTTCAATGAAGGCTTCATCAAACTTACGTTGTTTCCAATCATCAGTGAAGCCTTTGAAGCGAATGCGTGGTGTTTTTTTCTCATTCATGTGCTTCACCTCCTAGCAGTTTCTGAAGTTCACGGATTCCTGCCATGTCAGCTTCAGTTCCGGTTAAATCAGAGAGCATGGTAGAAAGCGAATCTTCTGTGTCCCGAATTTCTACTTCCAGATCGCTCATCGTAACAGAATATTTACCCGCCAGCATCTCGATGCGTTTTGTAAATGTGTCTATCATTTTATCTGCAAGTGAGAGCATACTGTGTTCAACCGACGCTGACCACTTCTCATGGAGAAGCTGTCTAATCTGTGCATCATTCAAGCTTTCGATCGTTGCTTTTGTTTTCAGATGGAGGCTCTCTTTACTGGATTTGATTTCAGTTTTCAGCTTTTTCTCTTTTTCATTCAATGATTTGGCTTGTCTGAGTGTCTGAATCAATGTCTTATTGTCCGAGCCATCCTCTTTCAACGCCTTGATGACGCCCTTAATATTCTTGACAACAAAGGCATCATTCGTGTCATTCAGTGCATCAGATATGGATTCCTTGTCATCTTCACTCAGAGATTCAATCAACTCATCGTAGTCTGATGGAATTTCGGCAAGCTCATTTTCTTTTTCAGTCAATGAGTCAAGGTCGTTTTTCAGGAAGACACGCTCTACGAGGTCAAATGGCAAAATATGCCCCTTCCATCCCTCTTGAACTTCGACATTCTTGCCCTTCTTTTTCTTCACGACCATGTTGGGATCAACCTGTACTACTGCCTTCATGCCCTCTGTCTGGATCAGCTCAATATCGCCTGTGATACCTGGGAATGCTTCCTCAAAAATCTCATAGGCCTGATATGGATCAAGAAGCGGAATGTCCTTAAATCTTCTGAAAATGCTGGCAGTCAAAGCTTCTTCTGTCTTAGGTACAGAGAGAGTCTCTGCCTGATCAATCAGAGTTCTGTCCATTTCATCGCCAAAATCTGAGAAAGCAGACTTGAATTGCTCTGAAAAACGGCGTACATCCTCATCGCAACGGATAGTATCTTTGATATTGTCTGTGTGAAGTGAAAGATAGCCCTTCTCTCCAGTGAACAGCTCATTCTTCAAGCTAGGGAAGACTCTCCAGAACGGATCGAAACTTTTGAGTTCATCTTCCGGAATCCCCCCAAACATAGTGGCATAAATGTCATAACTTTCTGTCTCTTCAGAGGAATCAACATATCGCGGAATATTCAGGTTGTAATCATTTGCACGGATTTCCTCGCGGCTAACCACACGAGAATATTTCGGTGTTGTTCGGCGCTCACGGACGGTATCAGCTATTCTGCGAATATCCGAAGCACGAAGCTTGTTATTCTTACCTTCCTTTGCAAATCCCTTGGAGGCATCAATGATCAAGACGTCAGTGTTTTCCCGCTTCTGACGCAAAACCATAATGATAGTCGGAATGCCTGTGCCGAAGAAAATGTTGGCAGGAAGACCAATGATTGCATCAATGTTGTTCTGTTCAATCAGATTTTTCCGGATTGTGCCTTCTTCTCCTCCGCGGAAGAGAACGCCGTGTGGAAGAACAATGGTCATGATTCCGTCCGGTTTCAGATGGTAGAGATCATGAAGGAGGAATGCATAGTCCGCCTTGGATTTCGGTGCGAGACCGTATCTAGCATAACGCGCATCATTTTCTTTTCCTGACGGATCCCATCGCTGCGAATACGGAGGATTAGAAACGACCGCATCCACATAAAGAGGCTCATAAGTTCCCGCTGGATCGCTATCATCAAAATACGGCCAATCCTCTTCCAGCGTATCACCATTTCTGGTTACGATATTGTCTGGCAAGATTCCACGCATTACCAAATTCATACGAGTTAGATTATATGTATTTACCTTGAGTTCCTGCGCATAGTAACGAATATGATCTGCATTCCCCATGTATTTTGCCGCGGTCTTGCCTATGTTGATTAGCAGGCTTCCGGATCCTGATGTTGGATCATAAATTTTGATTTCGTCGTGGTCTTTCAGATGGTTAGCAACAATCTCAGACATGAGAAGAGACACCTCATGAGGGGTATAGAATTCTCCGGCTTTCTTGCCAGCATTGGCAGCAAAGTTAGAAATCAAATATTCATAAATAAAACCGAGAACATCGTAATCCTGCTTTCCATTCATCGGAATCTCATTGATCAGCTGAATGAGATCACTAACTGCCTTCGTCTGAGATTTTGTATTCTCACCAAGTTTCGACAGGCCTGTTTCTAGTGTATTAAAGATTCCTTTAAAAACTTTCTTGTGAGATTCAGAAATCAGTCGGTTGAAGGAGGATAGGCCAGTACGTACATTATCAACCGAAAAGTCAGCTCCCATATGAATCCATGTTGAGAAGAGATCCTTATATGCAATAAAATAGCCAAGGCTCTGCTGAGCGCTGGACTTACTGGAGTACTCATCATCTGCCTCTTCATTTACATATTCACGAATGCTGTCTTTATCATATCCTCTATCCAGGAGCCAATGCTCTTCTTTATCGGAAAGATATTTATAGAAAATAAATCCAAGTATATAATCCTTGTACTCATTTGCCTCGATCTTCGACCGCATTTTGTTCGCGGACTCCCAGATCTTCGCTGCCAGCTGTTGCTTATTCATTATCTTGTTCCCCTGTTCCTTTCTTCGTCTCGGATTTTCTGGTTTCCTCGCATCTTTCGGAATCAACCATTTTTCACTTCTGTAATTGAATTCACGTAGTAGCGCTATGGCTGCGCATTGCCTTCGCATTAACTATAGCATATTAGAAACCAATTTTTGGGCAACACGAAAATCCAAGAATTGGTTTAGATTTCGGTTGCCAAAAAAACGCTACGCAAAGCAAGCTTGGCGGAAATATGGTTTTCTTTTTTTGAGTGCCTCAAAATTTGCAGTTTCTTTTGAGGTAAAAAACTCCCCTGCAAGGTAGGATTCCATCACGGTATACGGATGATGCCGGCACGGGGATGCACACCCTGCTGAAAATACCAAGCCACGTTTGCAGTATCTGCCACCGTTACCGGTCGCCTTTTCGAATATTTAGCATGTTTTTTTCGTATTCCGTAAGATGAGTCGCAAAAGGCAATCCGCCTTCTGCGACCAGCCGTTTGTAGAACATTGTGATTGCGGTAGTAGGCGTCAAGCCTAATTCGTTGAGTACGGCATCCCCTTCGTCAGCCAGACTCTTGTCGACCTGAACCTGAATGCGTTTCTTTGCTGCTGCCATGTTTTTTGACCTCCTTTTGCTCATACTGTACTTTTTCACTCACATTGTACTACAATTTGAGCAGCACTTCTTTCCTTGCTAGAAAAAAGCATCCCCCGTGCGGAAGGAATCCGCCATCACGGGGATGCCTGCTTATTTCTGGCTTTAATCTGTTTCTTCCTTAAATTTGCAACACGAAAATCCAAGAATTGGTTTAGATTTCAGCTGCCTAATAACCGCTACGCAAAGCAAGCTTGGCGGAAATATGGATTTTTTTCGAGTGACTAATCATTTGCAGTTTCTTTTGACGCAGAAAAAACTCCCCATACTAGGTAGGATTCCATCGCCACGGTACGAGAATGATGCCGGCACGGGGATGATGATGCGGGGATGCACATTCTGCTGAATCAGCGCACAAGAAAGCTTTTCTGTTGTCTATAAAAACATACTAATCTAGTGTTGGATGATTACTCGACGGAGTAGTCGTTCAACACTTTTTCTTTTACTATGTAAAGTGGAGATGAAGCCAATGCCGTGGGCTTTTTGGACACACGATGTCGTAATAAAAACTGGCAGCTTCACCATTCAATTGAGAATCTCGTCTAAGTATGTTGGCTATTAAAGTCCTGTTGAGAAAATTAGATCTGATTAGATTAGGTTGAAGGCAGCTCATCTCCAAGTAAAGCGGAGGTTTATTCTTATGGATTTATTGAAAACTGTTTTCGGTATTGATGTTAGCAGCCGGAAGTCTAATGTATGCATTATGGTCAATGGCCAAAAAGTTAATGACTATGCCATCTCCAACGATACGGTAGGCTTCAATCAGCTGCTAGGTGACCTTAAGCAGGTTACCAACCCGCAAATTATCTTTGAAGCAACTGGCGTCTACTCCAGAAGACTCCAGGCGTTTTTAGACATGCACGAATTGCGCTATGTCATGATGAACCCGCTGGAAGCCAAAAGAAAGACAAAGGATAACCTGCACCAGAACAAGACCGATAAGCTTGATGCCTTGTACCTTGCCAAGCTGCAGTCTGAGCACCCGCAACGGCTGGCCTATGTTCAAAGCGAAGAATATCAAGAATTGATGGCCAACAACCGCATCTACGAGCAGGCTTCGCACGATCTGATAACCAACAAGAATCGACTGCACAAAGCCATTCAGCTCACTTTCCCAGAGATTGAGCACCTAATGGCTAATCCGAGAGGAAAAAACTACTGGAGTATTGTTCTCAGATTCCCACATCCAGGTATCGTACTAGAGACAAAAGAAGCCGATATCATCGACTTCTTAAAGAGCTTATCTGGTATTGGTGAAAAACGCGCTAACGACATAATGCAAAGTCTTATTCGTTTAGCTAAAGTCGCATGCCCGGCTGTCAAAAAGAACAGTGCCCATGTTCGTGGCCTCAAAATGGCTATTAACAACACTCTGAGCGCTGAAGAAGAGTGCCAGACTGCTCTTTTTTACAAGAGATAGCTAAGCTGGCTCCTAAGCGGGATCTGGAGATCCTCACAAGTATTCCAGGCATCGGCGAAAACACTGCTCTAAGAATCATTAGTGAGCTTGGAGATATCAGACGATTTAACAACCCTAACCAATTAAATGCTTTCGTTGGCGTTGACCCTCAGGTTTATGAATCTGGCAACCTTACGGCCCATCTGTCTATTTTAAAGCGCGGGACAGCTATTGGCAGAAAGGTGCTGTACTTGGCAATCAACCAAATTCAGTCGGCTAAGAAAGCGGGAAACCCTTGCCATATTGCGGATTATTACGAGAAACGAAAACGGTCTTCTGAGACTGTAAGTCACAAGAAGGCCGCTATCGCATCGATCCATAAATTATTACGGACGATCTTCGCTTTAATTAAGAATGATCAATTGTATAACTATGACGTAGCCAAACATAACCAAAGACTTTTGTCATAAAAATTGATCCAATAGATATTATAACAGCCTCTTTTTGGAAATTACAGAAGGTGGCTGTATTTATCATGCCCTAAATCAGATATTTGACTTGATCCTTCAGTAGTCATTTCCCGATCGAGCTCTTATTTCAAAATAAAATTGTCTAAAATCGTTGATAACACTTGACTTAGAGTAGAAAAACGCGGTCTAGCATTAATCCAGTCCGCGCTTATTTTCCGCCCGTCATACCCCAAAACGATGGTTGTGTTTCAACCAGTCCTTGACCAGTTCCTTAACTACAGCATAAATGCCGATCAAAAGAACGGTCGCGATCAACAATGCAAACATTTCCTCTGGATAGATAGAAACGACAATTGCAAATACAACGAATGCTACAAAGCATACCAACAAGTCAATAATCTTCTCGCTAAGCATCATAATCACCCGATTTCTACGGGGCTTAGCGGGCGGTTTTATACTTATATTATACGCCAACTTCCTTGAAAACGCACTCTTGCCCCAGCCTTATTGCCTTAGCATCCGGCCGGTGGCCAATAAATTCAGTCTTGGCGATTGGAAGATTTGTTGGCAGCAGGTCCAGGAGAATTTCTTCTGGCAACTGGCTTTCCTTTAACTTGTCCAGCTCACTGAATGTCCCCAGCAAAACGCCGCTGATCTGGTTAAAAATCCCGGTCTCCCGGCATTGCTCAAGTAAACTAGCTACCAGCTCCGGCTGCCCCCGGTAGGCCTCCAGCAGCAAGATGCTGCCAGTAAAATCGGGCCAATCGGGCGTCCCCGCCAGTTTCAGCAGGCAGCGGAGGTTGCCCCCGTAAACTGGCCCTGCCATTTTACTTCCCCGGACAAAAGTGACTTCTAGCTCATCGAGCTCTTTATTTTTTTCTTTACCTGCCAGCAGGCGGTCAAAATAGCCGCTCTTCAGCAAATCCTTGTTGACCAGACAATTGCTCAGCTGGAAGTTGACCGCTTGGTTGCCGTTTTTGGCCAGGGCCGTCAAGATCGTCGTCAAGTCGCTGTAGCCGTAAAAGACCGCCTGGCTGTCCTTGATCTGCTCCAGATCCAAGTGGCCTAAAACCGTATTGGCCAAGTCCCCGCCAGAAATGTCAAAAATATGCCCCATCTCTGGATCTAAGAAGAAACTTTCCAGCTCCCTGGCCCGCTTTTCTCCCCGGCCAATTAATGTATCATCGGTCAAAAATTGACTGACCACGACTTCCAGTCCCCGGTCTTCCAAGATCTTTACCAGCTGGTCAACAACTGGCCGATATGCTGCTTTTAAGGGATTTGAACACCCAACCAGGGCTGCCTTCATCATGCTGTCTCCTTTTCACATAAGCAAAATTATGTAAAGCTAATCTGCTATTGCCGCAAACCCTTAGGATAGTAATTCTTCAGCTGTCCCTTGCCAGAGAGTTTCCCAAAGCTGAAAATCATCCCCCGGCAGGAAACCAAGACGAAGCCCTTCAAGCTGCTATTTACTTGCAGGCTTTCCCCATGCAGGTAGTGGTCATACTCTTCTTCAGTCAGGTCAACCACTCTTTCCTGGTCAACTTGACCTAAAACTTCCGCCAGCTGGTGGCTTGGCTCAAAGCGCTTCTTCTTCAAAATCCCCAGTTCCAGACCGTTGTTAAGGACCTTGATTCCTTTTAATTGTTCAGGTTCAAGGGCCGGGACAAAGACGTGATCCTGGCTCTTCAGCATCTGGCTTGGCCAGGAAGCCAGACTTTCCGGCCAGTTAAAGCCGGCTATAGCTTCACTGATATAGCAGGACTCTTCCTTGCTTGGCCGCTCCAGGCTGCTTCTATTCCCTTTATTCTTGCCTTTGCCCTTTTTCTTCTTGTCCTTGTTTTTTCTGACCGGAGAAAAAACTTCTCCTGCTTCAGCTGCAAAGCTTTCTTCGCCAGCTGCCTTTTGCAGGCTGGCCACAAACTGCCCTTCACCAACACCGTCCTGTGGCCAAAAACGGGCACAGTTTGCTAAACTAGCATCCCCGTTGCCCCATTCCGGCCGGCCTGGCGCGGCTTTCTCTGCCGCAATTGGCAAAAGCTTAAAGCCATATTCATCCAGCAGCCAGCTGACGATCTCCTCGTCCTCTTCTGGTGAAAAGGTGCAGGTCGAATAGAGCAAATACCCGCCCGGCTTCAGCATCTTGACCGCTTCAGTCAAAATTTCCCTTTGCCGGTCTGCACAGAGGTCGACATTCTCCTGGCTCCAGTACTTGATGGCGTCCTCGCTCTTTCTGAACATCCCTTCCCCGCTACATGGCGCGTCCACTAAGATCGCGTCAAAAAATCCCGGGAAACGGGCGCTCAAGGCAAAAGAGTCGCAATTCGTAACGACAGCGTTAGAAACGCCCCACCGCTCCAGGTTTTCTCGCAAAATTTTGGCCCGGGACGGCGAAATTTCATTGGCTACCAATAAGCCCTCACCTTGCAGCTTCTGGGCTAAAGCCGTGCTTTTCCCGCCGGGAGCCGCGCATAAGTCCAAAACCTTGTCACCTGGCTTAACTGGAATTGCCTGGGCCGGGAACATGGCTGCCGGCTCTTGCGAGTAAACCATGCCAGCTGTCCATTCCGGGTCCTTGCCGGAGACTTCACCGTAATAAGCGTTAGGGATGCCGGGCACCGCCTCTTCTTGCGGGTATACCACGGCTCCCTCTTTCAAACTGTTGATCCGGTAGGCCTTCTTGCTTGGCTCAGCCAAAGAGTCAAGCAGCTTACCAGCTTCTTCCTGGCCAAGCAGACCCGTAAATTTCTCCTTAAACTGGTCTGGGATCTCAATCATCCGCCTGTTTCCCCTTTCTGTACATATAAACCATCATTCCAACATATACTACCAGTTCAACCACGACTGTCCCGAGCAAAAGCAGGCCTAAAATGCTCTGGTTGCTATAGTAGGCCTTCCACACCAAGAGGAAGTAGGAGACAAAAGCTTCCAGGACCATAAAGACGATAAAACGCCCGCTCCGGTTCAAGAGGAGGTTGGGCAACAAGTCTCCCTTAACATGGCTCAAATCAGTTTCTTTCCAAGTCAGCCAGGCAATAAGACCCATCAAAAGGACCCCCACGCCCAGCAAAAAGAGGATCAAGAGGGCTTCTGGCATGAGAAGCGTCAATCTTCTTTGCCGGCCCTGCTTGACGAAGTCCGGCCAATAGGTCTCACTCTTTAAGTGGCTGGCGATCTTGCCGATCGTCTGGCTGCTGGCGTCCACGTACAAGGTAAAGTGATTTATTCGGCTTTGCCCGGTTTCCTGCTTAACCCCCGTCGTCAAGTAGTAGGCCTTGCTGGACTGGTATGGCACAGCTTTAAGGCTGCCGACAACTGAATAGTACTGGCCGTTGGCGATCAAGTAAGTATTGCCCTGGGTCTTGATCTGGGAAGCCGCTGAAGATGGGGAGACCGCCGCGATGGTGACCCGCCCTTTAAAGTCATCTTCACTGAAAAAGCGGCCACTGGAAACAGGGAAGTAGTTGAGGTCCCGGTTTTGTGACCAGATCAAGACCTGGTTCTTGTCCTCCTTGCTCTTAAACTGCATCTGGATGCTTTCCTTAGGGAATTCTTTCTTGATCCACTTAAGGAAGGAGGCAATAGTCATGGTCTTCTTCGGCTTGACGATCCGGGCCTCCATGCTCATCCCCTGCGCCTGCAAAATTTGGTCAGCCAGCTGGGACTGCATGTTGGAGCAGACGATGCCGATCATGATGAAGAGGAAAAAGGTGGACAAAATAACAAACAGTTTGTACCTTTTCATCAGCTCACCTCAATAAACTTTTCCTTGATAAAGTCGTAGGACTTAAAGCTGCGGTTAATCTTTCTCAGTTCGCTTGATTTGGCGAAATGCTTTCTGGTCCAGAATTCCGGGGAATTGGTCACCCCTTTTTCCCCGATGAAAAAGAGGCGAGCAGCTGGAGCGTAGTGCTGCTTGGCAGCAATCAGTTCCAAATCCGCCTGGCCGAAATTCGGCGCCCAGGAGCAGAGAATCATGTCGCAGGTCGCGTACTTCATGACTGCCTGGTCAGCTGGCAGGTTTTCAACTGGGTAAAAAGGCTTCTTCCCGGTCTTTGAGCTCTTGGACCATTCTAAAGAATCCGTGGCCCAGACTTGAATCCCGGCCTCGCTCAAGGCCTTAGACCAGTAGGCGTTGCCAGCCATAACTTCCAGGGCTGTCTCAATCCCTAATTCGTTTTTAAAAAGCTGGGCCGTCTCCATGTTTGGTAGTGACCAGATCCCATATTCCAGGGACAGGTACTGGCGGACATTGTTCAGCAGGTTGTTTAAAGCCCGCAGGTCCTTGATCTGGCTGTCAGGCAGCTCCCAGGTCAGCTCGGCAAAACGGTCATCACTTATGCCTAAGCGGTCTGGCGCGAACAGCAGCATCCGCTGGCTAGATACGCACTCATCGATCATTTTGATCTCTTGCACTTGCCGGTCCAGTTCCGGATCAGCAAATTCCTTGGCTAAGGCTGAAATTTTTTCAATAAATTGTGTCATATGCATTCCTCACCAGTTGATTTTATCATTTACCAACCTTTTGAGGTAGCCTGGACGATTGCAAAAAAATGACCTGGCTAAGAAGGCCAGGTCAAAACTATTCAATTAAATTACAGATCTGCCGCCAGGTCGGCCATTTCTTCGTCGACCCCGTTGGCCAGCAGCATGTCACGCGTCTCCAGCTTAGCTGCATTTTTCTTTTGCACCGGCTTTGGAGCCGCAAGACCAGTTGCCTGCTCGGTCATCTTGTTGCTGACGCCATTGGCAATCATGGTGTCCATCAACATTGTTTCTTCCGTGCTTCTCATTTTAACCAGCCTTCTTTCTGTAAAGTGCCTTTTTACTTAAGACTAATTATAGCACCATTTTAAGCATGAAAGCTGATTTTATGCGGATGATAGCGATTTTTTTTTACAAACTTTTGCCGTTATTTTCCTAAAAATTTAACTCTTCCTAGTCCCCGTCCGACAAAAATGCAGCAATTGCCGCGGTTAAGCCGGTCACGATTGTTTCCAAAGCCATTGACGGCTGATTTGGCCGCTTGACCACCTGCTCTGGCAAAAAAGGGATATGAATGAAGCCCGCCTGCATCCACGGATGTTCTTTTCTCAAGCTCTGCGCGTAATACATGACATGGTTGCAGACAAAGCAGCCGGCCGTGGTCGACACTTCAGCCGGGATGCCCGCCGCTTTAATAGCTTTGACCATTTTCTTAACCGGCAGCTGGGTGAAGTAAGCCGCTGGCCCCTCCGGATCAATCGCCTGTCCTTCCCGCTTTTCCCCGTCATTGTCCGCGACCGGGCAATCATCATAGTTGATGGCGACTAGTTCTGGAGTCAGGCAGGCCCGGCCACCCGCCTGGCCCACGTTTAAGACAAAATCTGGCTCTTCTCTTTCAACAGCTGCTTGCAGCTTTTTCTCACTTTTCTGGTAGCTGGTCGGCAGCTGCAGCTTGATAATCTCACAGCCTGCGATTTCGTCTGGCAGCGATTTCACTGCTTCAATGGCTGGATTGATTTTTTCATGGTTGAAGGGATTAAAACCTGTTACTAATACTTTGGTCATTATTTTTCCTTTCTTGAAAAAAAGCCCCACTTGCGAGTAAACTAGATTCATATCCAAAGAATAGAAAGTGGGTCAAATATGTTTTTCTTCTTCCTCGAACCAGTTTTAATCTACAACTGGCTCCTTATCCTGGCCGCGGTTATCCCCGCCATCTTCCTAATGATCAAGGTTTACCAATCTGACCGGCTGGAGCCGGAAAGCCCCTACCTTTTGTGGAAAATGGTGACCGGGGGGATCTGGTCAGCGGTAGTTGCCGGCATCCTTGAATGGATCGCCAATGGCGTTTTAACTTCTTATGTCTCGCAAAAAGATCCAATCTACAACGTCATCATGTACTTCGGGATCGTTGCCTACGCTGAAGAAGGAGCCAAGTACTTCTTCTTAAAGCGCCGGTCCTGGTTCAGCCGGGAATTTAACTGCCAGTATGACGGGGTTGTCTACGCTGTCTTCGTGGCCCTGGGCTTCGCCCTCTGGGAAAATATCTCCTACGTCATGATCTACGGCTTCTCTACCGCCTTAGTCCGGGCTGTAACGGCCGTTCCCGGCCACGCCTGCTTCGGCGTCTTCATGGGGATCTTCTATGGCTTGGCCCGCGGCTGCGCCTACCTGGGCAAAAACATCCGGTCCAAGTTCTTCCGCGTTTTGGCTATCGTCGTGCCAGCCGCCCTGCACGGTAGCTACGACTACGTGGCTTCCCTTAATTCCGCTGAAGGGCAGTGGATCTTCCTGGCCTTCATCGCCGTCCTTTTCTTCATCTCCTTCCATCTGGTGAACAAGATGTCCAAAAACGACAAGTACTTCCAAATCGACCGGCGGAATTACCGATTCTAGACTTTATTCACAAGTAAAAAATCTGTCCCTGCCTCCCTGGCAGGGGCAGATTTCTTTTTGCACGAATTCTTTTTAGTCCAGTTCTGCCAGGTCGTATGGCGTTTCCTGGTAAACGGCGTAGTTGATCCAGTTGCTGAAGAAGGTTGAGGCGGCCAGACTCCAGGTCAGGCGGGGCTTTTTCTCCGGATCGTCATCCGGGAAGTAGTTAACCGGCAAAAGCGGATTGATACCGGCATTAAGGTCTCTATGGTATTCCTCAGACAAGGTGTCTCTGGAGTATTCCAAATGGCCAAAGCTGTAGATCTGCCGCAAGTCGTCACTAGCCGCGATTGCAATCCCGACTTCCGGCCCCTCCGCCAAAATCTGCAGACTGCACTTCTTTAATTGGTCTGGGTAAATCGTGGTATAGCGGGAGTGCGGACAGCGGTAGGAGTCGTCAAAGCCGCGAAGAAGGGGGCTGGTCCCCACTACTTCCTACTCATAAATGCCGGACAGCTTCTTTTCCAGAGGCTGCTTGTCGATCCCAAAGTGATAGTAAAGCCCGGCTTGCGCTCCCCAGCAAAGGTGGAGTCTGGAGTAGACATAGGTCTTGGACCATTCCATCAGCTGGCAGAGCTCGCTCCAGTAGTCGACCTCCTGGAAAGGCAGCTGTTCAACCGAGGCGCCAGTAATAACCATCCCACTATATCATAGCGCTTGTCCTTGATGTAGGCAAAGGTCCGGTAGTAGTTTTCCAGGTATTCGTTGGAAGTATTTTTAGACTTATGACTGGCCATGTAGAGGAATTCCACTTCCAACTGCAAGGGCGTGTTGGCCAGGTGGCGGAGCAATTGCACTTCCGTGTTGGCCTTCTTAGGCATCAGGTTCACCACCAGAATCTTTAAAGACCGGATGTTCTGGGTCCGGGCTCTTTGCGAGTCCATGAGACAAAAATATTCTCCTGCCTTAACACATCAATGGCGGCTAACTGTTTGTCTAAAGTAATTGGCATAGTGCACTCTCCTGTCTGAATTCTTTTGTTTAATTTACCATTCTTTCTGAAAAAATGCTAACAAAAGAATTATACTTTTTTAAACTTTTACAAAACGAAAAAAGTCCGCCAAAGCGGACTTTCTCAAGCAGACATCTTGTCAAATTTACTGTTTTAAAATTAGCCTTCGATGTTGAAGACAACGGACTTGACCCGGGTCATGGCTTGAATGGAGTACTTGACCCCCTGTACGCCTGCCCCTGAGCTCTTTACGCCCAGGAATGGGAAGTTGTCCGGACCTCTTTGGGTCTTGTTGTTGATGTGGACCGTGCCCACTTCCAATTTTCCTGCAATGGCAAAGGCTTTTTCAAAGTTCCGTGAGAAGACGGAGCTTTGAAGGCCGTATTCTGATTCATTGGCAATCTTGACAGCTTCGTCAGCTGACTTGACGCGGATGAATGGCAATACTGGCCCAAATGGTTCTTCCCAGGCCAGGCGCATGTCAGTCGTCACTTGGTCCATGACCATTGGGTAGATCAGGTTGCCTTCGCGCTTGAAGTCAAACAAAGGCTTAGCGCCCTTTTCTGCGGCTTCTTCAATTAAGCCTTGTACGTAGTCGGCAGACTTAGTGTCGATCAAAGGAGTGATGTCGGCATCCTCTTCTGGTATCCCGACCGTCAAATCCTTGGCCAAAGCAGTCACCTTTTCAACCAATTCGTCAGCCACGCTGTCCATGACCAGAACCCGCTTAACGGCGGTACAACGCTGGCCGGAGTAGCCAAAGGCGCCGGCAACGATGTTCTTGGCCGTCAGGTCCAAGTCAGCGTCTTCCAAGACGATGGCCGCGTCCTTGCCGCCAAGTTCCAGCATAATTGGCCGCATCCCAGCCAGTTTGCCGATGTTCTTGCCGACAGCACTGGAACCGGTGAAGTTGATGAAGTTGACTGCCGGGTGTTCAACGATGTAGTCGCCGATAACCCGACCCCGGCCGGTAATGGTGTTGAAGACGCCGGCTGGCAGGCCAGCTTCGGCGAAGGCCTTGGCCAAAAGCAGACCGGAGATTGACCCTTGTGTCGGCGGCTTGAAGGCCACCACGTTCCCGCCCATCAAAGCAGGCGCGATCTTTGAGCCGGCCAGGTTAACCGGGTAGTTGAAGGGGGAAATTGCCAAAACCAGGCCGACTGGTTCCCGGCGGACAACAGCCAACTTGTTCTTGCTTGCCGCTTCAAAGTTGCCGCCCTCCATGACTTCCCCGTCCAAAGTTACGCCGACCTTGGCCGTGTATTCAACGATTTCCGCCGTCCGGGTTACTTCGCCGATAGAGGACTTGAGGCCCTTGGCGATTTCCTTGGACAAGGTAGAACCGATCTTTTCAGCATCCCGGTAAAGGATGTCCGCAGCCTTTTGCAAGTATGCGGCCCGTTCAACGTATGAGAGGGCCCGCCAGGCTGGAAGGGCCTTTTTGGCGCTGTCCATTACGTAGTCCACGTCTTCGTGGGACATGGCAGGTACAGTGCCCAGGGACTTGCCAGTTGCTGGTTCGAAAATTTCAATCGCGTCAGCGGAGTCCCGCCATTCGCCATTGACATAGTTTAAATAGTGTTCTGTCAAGAGAGCAACTCCTTTCATGGATGCAATCACATTTACATTCTAATGCTTTTCTAACCATTTTCAAGCCTTTTTGCAGAAAAAGTACCTACCAATTTTCTAATTAGAGCAGACCATGCTGCTTCAGGTACTGGCGGGCCACCTTGCTGGCGCTCTCGTGCTTGACGGTCACCTTGTAGTTCATTTCCTGCATTTCAGCTTCAGTAATCTTGCCAGCAAGCTTGTTTAGGCTTTTGACGACGCCGGGATGCTTCTTGGCAAAAGAAGTTTTCAGCAAAGGCGCCCCTTGGTATGGCGGGAAAAAGCTCTTGTCATCCTTTAAGGCGACTAAGTCATACTGCTTGATCTGGGGATCGGTCGTATAGCCGTCAACGACTGCGACCTTGCCGCTGGCAATTGCCTTATAGCGCAGAGCAGGTTCCATAGTTTTAACCTTGAAGTTCAAGCCGTATTCCTTCTTTAATCCCAGGTAGCCGTCCTGCTGGTTGGCAAAGTCCGGATCAAAAGCAGCGGTTAAGGAAGCGTCCACTTTCGCCAAGTCGCTTAAGCTCTTAATATTATTTTTCTTGGCAAAAGCCTTCGTAACCGCCAAGTCGTAGCCGTTCTGATAGTTCATTGCTGGCAGGTAAGTCAGCTGGTCCTCCTCAGCCATCAGCTTTTTAGCCAGCTGGTAAGTTTTAGCCGGGTCATGCAGAGTGGCCACCTTCTTTTTAGCCAGGCCTTGCAGAACCGTCCCGGTAAATTCCGGATAGATGTCGATTTTGCCCGTCTTTAAGGCATTGAACAGGAAGCTGGTCCCACCAAAGTTGTTCTTAAGGGTCACCTTGACATGAGGATTGTTCCTTTCAATCAAGTACTTGTACATGTTGATCAAAATGTCTGGTTCACTCCCCAGCTTGCCAGCGATGACGACCTTCTCTTCTTTTGGCGCCAAGGCTTTTGGCAGCTGGCTAACTCCTAAGCCAATGGCAAAAATTGCCAGGACGGCGGCTGTGACACGGAAGTGCTTTTTTGATGAGGCCATGAACTTGAGCAGGCCGGACATGGCCAAAGTCAAGACAGCTGACAGACCAGCCCCGATCAAGAGATAGGTGTTGTTGTTTTGCTGGATCCCGATCATGATGTAGGTCCCAAGCCCGCCGGCCCCAATCATGGCAGCCAACGTGGCTGTCCCAATAATCATGACTAAGGAAATGCTGACGCCGGAAAGGGTCATGGGCAGGGCCATGGGGAATTCCAGGCGGGATAATTTTTTCCAGCGGCTTAAGCCAAAGGCATCGGCCGCTTCTTCCAAGTTGGGATCGATATTTCTTAAAGCCGAGTAGGTATTCTGGTAGATTGGCATGATCCCGTACGCAGTCAAGGCGATCAAGGCCGGAGTCATCCCGATTCCGACAAAAGGAATCAAGAGGCCGAGCAGGGCCAGACTGGGGATGGTCTGGATGATGCTGGTGATCTGGAAGACCACTTCCCCGGCTCTTTTGCTGTGGGCCAGGAGCATCCCTAAAGGAATGGCGATCAAACAGGACAGCAAGAGGGCTTCCATGGATAAGAGCAAGTGCTCACCTAAAGCCTGCCAGATCTGCCCTTGGTGCGACGATATAGTATTGATCAATTCACTCATCTCTTAGTCCCCCCATTTTCCAAAGTAGTGCAACAGGTCGCTGGACTTGATTTGGTAACCTGCTCCCTGGTAGGCAAATTGCAAAAAGCCAGCTTTTTCAGCTAATCCCGCGACTTCTTCGACTTTCTCAACTTCCGGCAGATCCGTTTCTGTAATTCTATTTACGTATGGACTAGCCAAAAGCTCAAGCATAGTGCCCAGCCGTGGCCGGGCGCTCTTGAAGAAGTCAGCCACAAAGGAGTTGGCGGGCTTTTGCATGATTTCTTCCGGGTTGCCGACTTGCATCAAGCAGCCATCCTGGATAACCCCGATCCGGTCCCCTAAACGCAAGGCTTCCTGCATGTCGTGGGTTACGAAGACAACCGTGGTCTTGCTTTGCCGGTGCAGGTCAAGTAGGAGCTCTTGCTGCTGGCGGCGCAGGACCGGGTCTAAGGCACTGAAGGATTCGTCCATCAAGATCAATTTGGGCTGGCTGGCCATGGCCCGGGCGATAGCGACCCGCTGCTGCTGGCCGCCTGAAAGTTCTTTGGGCAGCCGGGAGATATACTTGTCCCCTTCCAGGCCAACCTGGGCCAGTAATGCTAAGGCCCGCTTCTTTCGTTCAACCTTTTTGACTCCGGCTTCTTCCAGCTGGATTGTAATATTGTCGCCTACCATTAAATTTGGAAAAAGACTGCTGGTCTGCGGAACATAGCCCATATGCAGGCGGAGCTGGCGCAGGTCGTGATCTTTGACTCTTTTGCCGTCTAAGTAGACATCGCCATGAGTCGGTTCTGTTAAACGGTTGATCATTCTGAGCAAAGTCGTCTTCCCGCTCCCGCTGGGGCCGACTAAGACAAAAAGCTCCCCGTCATTGATTGTAAGATTTATCTGCTTCAAGATGACATTGTCTCCATAGGTCATCCCGACATCGCGGTATTCGATCATTTTCTTCCCCTCCATCTCGCAGGGCATTCATGTAACTTAAATGGTTTCTCGACTTAGCATAAACTCTTTCTTAGCCCTTGTAAAGGTAAAAGCTACAGCTTTCCTCTTTTTCTTGGCCAGGAATCTATAATAGTTTCTCATCCTTCTATCTTGGGCCAGCTACTTATAAGAAAAGTGTAAAAGCAGTACTATTGCTTAGTCGGTATCTTCCAGGCGGGTATAAGCTTCATTCTGCTCTTGCTGACAAAGAACTTGTTTTTAGCAATTTCAGTTACTATACTGGTAATTAGATAAGTTACATGATTTGCCTAATTATTTGGGAGAGAAAAACAAATGAAAGTATCAACCCGTTTTAGCGACAGCATCCACCTCTTGGCCTTTCTGGTGATCTATAAGGGAAAGACCACTCTGTCCAGCAACATCATCGCCAGTTCTTTAAATACTTCGCCAGTTGTGGTGAGACGGTTAATGTCGAATTTAAGGGATGCCGGCTTTATCAAGACGACCCATGGGTCACCGGATCCAGAGCTATTAAGGGAGCCAAAGGATATCAGCCTGCTGGAAATCTATCTGGCAACTGAAGGAAAAAGCCCCCTTTTTGCCATCGACCATGAGACTAATCCGGACTGCATTGTCGGCGGCAACATCCAGCCAACCTTGACCGACTACTTTTCCCACGCGGAAACCGCGGCGGAGGCAGTTTTAGGCAAGATCAGCCTGCAGGACGTGATCGACACGATTTTGGTTAAAGAAGCTGCGAAAAAGCAGGCAGAAAACAGTAAAGACAAAGAATAAGCAAATATAAAACAGATTGCGAGGAAGCAAAATGAAATACACGATTACTGCCGCGACTGGCCACTTAGGCAGAGAAGTCGTTAAGTAATTAAATAAGTTAACTGATGTCAAGAACATCCGCCTGGCAGTCCGCAGCCCGCAAAAAGCGGCAGATTTAGCAGAAGCTGGCTATGAAGTCATACACAGCGACTACTACGATGTACCTACCGGGACAGACGTCCTGATTTACATTCCCAGCATCACTTATAACGTAGGCAAGCGGATCAATTCGAAAATTCTCTGGAAGCAATGAAGGAAGCCGGAGTCAAGCACCTGGTTGACGTCAGCTTCATGGCTGACCAGGCCAATAATCCCTTCCAGATGGCAGGCTATTACGCCTGCCAGCCCGTTTAGCTTCTAGCAAATTGTCCTATGCCGTGGTCAAAAATTATCTTTACGCTGACCCCTTGGTCCCATACCTGCCGGAGTTGATTGCAAGAGGCAATGTGATCTACCCGGTTGGCGATCAGGCGATGAGTTTTATCTCAAGAAAGGACAGTGCGGAAGCTATTGCCAATGTCGCTGTCCGGCCTTACCTCAGAGACAAGGGGCAGATTTACCTTTTGACCCAGGAAAAGAACTATAACATGGTTGAATTAAGCCGGATCATGACTGAAGTTACCGGAGAAAAGATCGGCTACCAGCCGGTCAGCCTAGAAGAATTCGCGAATATCTACCGGGCTGAAGGCGACGGGGATGAACTGGCCTCCATGTACAAGGCGGCAGCCATGGGCTTGATGGACGGAGTTACTGATGACTTCACCCGGATCACGGGCCATACCCCACAGAATATGAAGGACTTTTTGGCAGAAAACTATAAGAAGTAAGATGAATCAGCTTTAACAGCAAAGAAAAAGGATGCAGCTCTACTGGGTTACATCCTTTTGTTTATTTAGGCAAATCTGCCGTATGTTCCAAGCGGTCGATCCGCCGGTCTAAAGTCGGGTGGTCAGAGATCAAGTTGGTCCACCAGTGCTTGACTTGGAAGTTGTTAAAAGCTAAAGCTGAAACCATGGGGTTCTCCTTTTGCTGCTGATATTGCTGCTCAATAGCTTCCAGCTTTTTCAATGCACCGACAATGCACTTCGGATTTCTGGTCAGGTCGACTGAACCAATGTCCGCCAGGTATTCCCGCTGCCGGGACATAGACAAGTTGAGCAATTTGGCGATTGGCAAAGCCACGATGAACAGGCCAGCGCCAACTGCTAAGGCAATCGAGCCAAAGAACCAGCAAATGAACTTAGTGATAACCCCGCCATCCATCTTAAACAAGGTCCAGCCAAGAGCCAGCAAGTAAACGGCAGCCAGGTAGATAAAACTGGATAGAGCTGAGGTAATCGTCGTTACCCGCAAGTCATAGTTACGGATGTGAGATATCTCGTGGCCGATCACGCCTAAGAGTTCATCATGGTTCATGACTTTTACAAGGCCGGAAGTAACCGCCAGGCTGGCATGCTCCGGGTCACGGCCGGTCGCGAAGGCGTTGGGGATATTGCTTGGAATGGCGTAGACTTTCGGCATGGGGATGCCAGCGGCCAGGCTCATCTCCTCCACCATTTCGTAAAGTTGAGGGACGTTCTCTTGGTTGATTTCCACCGCATGGGTGATCCGCATCAAGTGTCTGGTCGAATAAAAGTAGATATAGACCATGTAAATGATTCCCGCGGCTAAAAAGATCATGCCGGCCCAGAAGGTCAAATAAACTGACAACAGGCCCGCAATAGCTAAAAGCAAGGCCGTAAAGCCACCCAGCACGATCCAGGTATTGCGCTTGTTTTGCTCGATTTGCTGATAAAGCATATTCCATCCTCAATTCTTTTCATAAAGCTAATTAAAGGATACTAATTGGATGGCTTTGTCGCAATAGATAATTACAGAGTGATTTAGTTATATCGCTTGCTAGGATAAAAATAAGACTCCGAACGATATTTTATCATCCAGAGCCTAGGGGCTAGTGCTTATATAAATTGAACTTTGTGTCGATTGCCAAAATATAGAAAATGTTACGGTTGATTTTACCAATTGCTCGACCTTTGTCATTTAGCCGAAATACCCAGTAGACGTCACCATATTCTTCTAAGCGTCCAGAGCTTGAAAAAATGGGTTAATGCTTAAAGAAACCACATTATCAGGGAGTTGTTCGAAACCTTGTTCTTTCGCCCACCCCAAGACAACCGATATTTCTTCAATAGAGAGCTTCTCTATTTTCTCCAACAACTTCGCCTGGACATTCTTATCGATACTATTGTTGTTTTTATCAAGATTGTATCGTTTGTCTCTTGTGAGAAAAGAAAAATTAAACGCAAAATATGTCTTATACGTCCTTCTGATTCTTGAGGCATTAGACTTGCGTGTCCGAAAGTTGCCTTTAATCATCGACAACGAACACCTTACTGTAAGTCATTTTTCTACCCTCATTCAATAACCATTATTTTGCCTATTATTATACGTTCAACACAGTTTGTCTCGCAAGCTACAGGCCTTGCCATTCAATCCACGTTCTACTGGCATTTTGCCAATTAGTTATTTAGATTAAGTACTCCCTGCTTCAGCCTTTGCATCCCGTCAATTACCAATTCTTTCGGGCAGGCCAGGTTGATCCGGACAAATTCATGCCCATTGCCCCGGTAGCCGTTCCCGGCATAGATGATCAAGCCCGTCTTTTCCCTCAGGTACTTGCAGAAGTCCTCCGCGTTCATCCCAAGAGCGCTGATGTCGACCCAGTCAAGGTAACTGGCATTTGAGTCAAGCACCTTCACTTCCGGCACTTCTTTTGCCAAAAATTCCCGGGCATAAGCAAAGTTGTCCCGCAACACTTGCTTGAGCTCACGGAGCCAGTCATGGCCTTCTTCATAAGCGGCAATAGCTGCCGGGATAGCCAACAAGTTTGGTTCCCCGATGCCGGCCAGGAAAAAGCTCTCCTCAGCCCGGGCGCGCAAATCCGGGTTAGGGATAATCGCGCAAGCCGCGTGCAACGCCGCCAAGTTGAAGGTCTTGCTTGGTGAGATCAAAGAAACTACCCAGTTTTTGGCATCCCAATCTACCGTAAATGCAGGGGTAATGTCTTCATCCGTCAAAACCAGGTCCCCGTGAATTTCGTCAGAGATCAAGAGGACCTGGTGCTTGGCGCAAAGTTCCGCAATCCGCTTGACTTCTTCCTCGCTCCAGGCGTAACCGATTGGGTTGTGAGGGTTGCAGAAGACCATCATCCGGACAGACGGAGTCGCCAATTTTTCTTCCAAATCAGCCCAGTTGACCGAGTACTTGCTATTTTCATAGATCAAGTCGCTGGAAATTACCCGGCGGCCATTGCCCTCAATGACAGAGTAAAACATGTTGTAGACGGGCTCCTGGACCAAAATTTGGTCGCCAGGGCTGGTGAACTGCCGGACCATGGCAGAAATCGCTGGCACGACGCCTGAGGCAAATACGCACCAGTCTTCTTTAGGCCGGGCGCGGTGCTCAATTTCTTCCCAGTCAGCTACAGCTTTGTAGTATTCAGCTGGCACGCTTTCATAGCCAAAAGCCGCTACTTTGAGCTTTTCTTCCATGCTGGCCATAATTTCCGGCGCGATCTTAAAGTCCATCTCAGCAATCCACATCGGTAGCTCTTTTTCCTTTAAGACGCCCCACTTGATGGAATTGCCCTGCCGCTTTGGCACATGTGTAAAATCATATTGCTTTTCTGCCATTTTTGTTACCTCAATAATCAATTACCTTTTTCGCAATCTATTTTATCTACAAAGTAAGCATCTTCACGTTTTGGAAAATCACCTGCAATTTTCAAGTTTGCAATATTATGCTGAATTGAATAGATTGCCGGATCAACAAGTACAAAGCCTAAGTTCCGATCCTTATCTCCAGATTTCAAAATAATTATATCATCAAACTAACAACCCGTTCTCTCTCCAATGCCTATAACGAGAAAGACAGGTTCCTTTCGGAACCTGTCTCCCTCTAATTACAGCACATTTGCATTAACATATCTGTTCTTGCCAATTCGGTAGTAGTACTTGCCATGAAGCTTCTGTTTCTTGCTTAAAAGCTTAACCTTCTGCTTCTTTTTCAGATGGCCAACTACCTTCCCTTTCTTGTTATAGACCTTGGCATTCTTCCTTGCGCGAACTTGCTTAACCTTCTTAGTCTTTTTCGGCAGGCTGCTTGCCAGAATATATCTGTTCTTGCCAACCCGGTAGTAGTACTTGCCATGAAGTTTTTGCTTCTTGCTTAATAGCTTGACGCTAGTCTTCTTCTTAAGCTTGCCAACTACCTTGCCCTTCTTATTGTAGACTTTTGTCAGCTTAGTCAACTTGACCTTCTTGTAAGTCTTAGTCTTCTTAACTGTCTTCTTGCTTGCCTTCTTAGAAGCCTTCTTGTTCTTCTTAGCACTAGTCTTCTTCGCGCTACTCTTTGAAGTCGTCTTGCTGTCAGTCTTTTTATCATCCTTGGCAGATGGCTTGTTATCGGACTTAGCTTCGCCATTGCCGTCCGATTTGACATCACTCTTAGTGTTGCTCTTGTTATCTGACTTGGAGTCGCTCTTAGTGTCAGTCTTCACATCACTCTTGGTTTCTGCCTTGTTATCAGACTTGGAATCACTCTTGCTGTCTGACTTGCTATCGTCCTTGTTTTCCGGCTTAAACTCGGCAGTCTTTTCTTCAACAACCTTCTTGACTTCGTAAACGACAACAGCAGATTCGTTGTCATCCCCGTCGCGGTACTTGAACATAGCCCGGCCGCTGTCAGTCAGCTTAACTTCGCCATCAACCTTTGACCAATCCTTACCATCAGTTGAGTAAAGCAAAGTTACTTTTCCGTCAGCATCCTTTTCAGCCTGTTCAACGTTGCCAGCCTTAACCTCAACACTCTTATCAGCTTCAACCGTGCCAGTCAAATCTGGAGCGGGCAGCTTCCGTTCTACCTTGACCACACTGGTGTAGACTTGGCTCTCATTGCCAGCGTCGTCATAGCTCTTGAATTCCACAGTTCCGTTGTGGGTCAGCGTAAAGGCATCCTTGTAGTCAGTCCAGGACTTGCCACCATCAAGGCTGTACTTGATGTGGTTGAAGTCCTTGTCAACATCCTTCTTGTCAAAAGCAAGCTCAGCCTTGACCTTGCCTTCTCCATCCGGAGTCAGCTTCAATTCCGGCTGGGCAACGACTTCCTTGACGATATTCTTGACTTCATAAGTCGTAACCTTTGACTCATTGCCGTAAACGTCTTGGTACTTGAACTCAACCTTTCCGTTTTCGGCTACCTGTACAGTATCCTTGTCCAGCTTGGTCCAAGTCTTGCCGTCAACTGAGTAGTAGAGATCAGCCGCCTTAAACTTGCCAGCAGACTTTTGTACATCGGACAGATTTCCGACCTTCAGCTGAACAGCTTGGTTGGTCTTCTTGCTTTCTGAAGCGGAAACCTCCGGTGCCTCAAGATCTGCCTGGTGGTTGTACAGGGTAAAGTCTTGTTCAGTTTTGTTGTCACTGCCATCAGTCAAAGTGACCTTGACCTTCCGGAATCCGTCTTTCTCAGCCTTGATCGGGTAGCTGACCTTGACTGCATCCCTATTCTTAAAGAAGTCTTCGTTAAACACCTTGTAAGTCTTGTCTTGGTAGGCTGTATCGCTGCCAACTTGCAGGCTGTATCCGCTCAAGTTGTCATTGATCGTTGCCTTAAGATCGTAAACATCCTTGTTGGTGTAGACAGCCAACTGGCCATCCTCACCTAAGGACATCCCTTCCAATTGCAGGCTTGGCGCTGCTAAGTCAACCCAGAGCTTGTAGCCCCATTCGACGACTGGCTTGCCGTCATTAAGCCGTGGATCTTGAACCAGAGCAGTCAATGAATGGTTGCCGTTCTTTAAGTCTTTGATCGTGTAGCTGAACTTCAATGTATCTGGGTCGTACTTAACGTCATCCCCGTTTAACTGGAAGCGGGCGACTGGGTACGCGAGTTTACCCGTTACTGTGAAGCTGTGGTCCTTCTCATCGTAACCCGGCGTCGTCTTGCCAATAACCGTCAGATCGCTGGCGATATTGTCAAAAGTCAGCATATCCTTGTTGTAAGTGTAACTTCTAGCGGTGAAAATCGTTACGTCCTTCTTTGTAACATTGCCATCCGCATCAGTTGCCGTCAGTTCAAAAGGATTGTCACCGTAGTTCAAGTCAACCTTTTGTGAGAACTTGCCGTCCTGGTCAACCGTTAACTTATCAGTCTTGCTCTTGTCAGACAAGTTTGTCAGTTCCAGTTTGCCGCTTTCGCCAAGGCCAGATACCGTCCCGGATAAAGTATAGGAATCATCCTTAGCCAAAATGCGGCCTGATCTTTCTTCGTCAACGCTGACTTTCGGGCCTTCAGTCTTAACAGTGAAGTTGACTGCTTCAAGGATTTGGTCCCCATCCTTGATCAAAAGCTGGTTTTGTCCATCCTTGACTGGCAGCTTAACTTCAAAGTAGCCATTTTTATCGCTTTCTGCCTCGACATCATTAAACTTAAGCTTGGCATTCTTCTTGTAAGTACCAGTTACAGTGTAAGTTTCTTTCTCTTGATCGTAAGCCGGGCTTTGACTAGTGATCTTTTGACCGTCAGCTAAGTTAAAGAGAAGAAGCTTGTTATCAGCATCGTTATTTTGACTGGAGAAAGTTGCAGCATAGCCAACATTGCCGGCATAGTCAGCCAAAACAGTTTCTACTTGGTTCTTGCCGTCCTTAAGTCCAGTCAAGGCAGACGTTGACTCGTAAACATTACTTTCTCCCTTAACCGGAGCCAGCGCCAGCTTCTGCTCTTCACCGTTTACTGCCGCAACAAACATTGTCATGTCAAGACCGCTGCCGGAATCCTTAGCCTTCAAACGGAGCTTGCCATCTTTGGTAACCTGCAAGTCACTCACTTCTGGCGCTTGGGTATCAACCTTGACAGGGATGTTCAATTCCTGCTTGCTGCCGCCAATTGCTGGGATAAATTCAACCTTGTAGATGTATTGCCCATCCTTGACGACTTGGCCGTCAGCGTCAGTGCCATCCCACTTGTCCAGTGAGTGGGTTGTCCACTCACCGCTTGAAGAACTGTAGTAATCTTTAGTTCCCTCTTTGTCAACGCCCAAGCTCTTAACTTTGTTTCCTTGAGCATCAGTAATCGTTTCCGTGTATTCCTTGTAGTTCCGGTCAAAGAAGAGAACAGGATATGCGTAGTCCCGGCTACCATCGCCATTTGGTGAAATCGCGATCAGATCAGGATCAGTATACTTGCTGTAATCATCACCCTCATAGCCAGTGCGACCGAGAATATCCTTGTTGTTAGAAAACATGACGCCAACCAGGGAGTGAATTGTGTTGATTAGATTTGAATTGCCACCTTCATAAAGCATTGGTGCGCTGACACTCGCTTGACTGTAGCTGCCGAAAAAGCCCATGTATGGAAGAACCAGGTTTGGTGTTGCCTGGTCTTCTGCTTCAAAGCCAACATAGCCTTCAACAAAATTTTGCCGCTGGAAACTGTATGGCAAGGTCAAGGTAAAGCTTACATCCACGCTTTCGCCAGGCTGGACAGTTACCTTTGGCGTCTCCGTCGTCAGCTGTCCCTTAACAATCTTCGTGTCATAGATTTCGCCACTCTTCGCTTCGGTTGCCTGGGTGTATGGACCGCCATAATTATCAACTGCATAGGTCTGGGCCTTCTTACCATGATTGGTCAAGGTAACCTTAAAAGTCGTCTGCCGGCCAATTTCTTTCAGGGCTGCTGCCCCGTTGCCGTTGGCTGCCTTAACCTCAACCGTATTGTTGATGGCATCTTTAACATTGATTTCGCCACTCCCTTGCCGGCGGGGAGAAATAATTTCCTTGGTATGCTCAGTGTCATAGACGGGGTGCGAAGTGTTCATGGCTGAATTCTTAGCAAATTGTACTAATTCTTCCCCGGACAAGTTCAAACCTTGTTTCTTGATACCTTGCAAAATTAATGCTTCGGAACCTGCGACAAATGGTGAAGCCATTGAAGTCCCACTCATTTGCTGGTACTTGTTGTCGTTGGCCAGCGAGTAGATCTTCCCGCCTGGAGCAGTGATTTCTGGCTTGAAGTCTAAGTCAGGAGTTGGTCCCCAGCTGGTAAAGTCACTCATCTTTCCCGCGCTGGAGTTATCGATTAAAGCAGTACCGAATTTTAGCTTGATGCTCTTACCTTCTTTTGCTGCTTGAGCCAGAACTTCCCCATCAGCCTTACTCATCCCCAAGGTTGGGAAAGTCTTGTCGTCCAGTGCCATTGAAAGTAAGCCGTCATCATTGTTATTGTAAATGACGATCCCTGCCGCGCCAGCTGCCTTGGCATTGGCAACTTTCGCTGAGAAGGTATAAGATCCCCGCTCAACAACTGCAAGTTGTCCTTTAACCTCAGCCTTCTTTTCAGCAGTATAGTCATCTGCACCGCCAAAGCCCATGTCAACAAGCTTAAGCTTCTTGGTTAAAACGGAATAGTTGCTTTCCAGCTGGGTTGTTACTTGTGCAGCACCCTTCAATTCTGAATTTGAGCTAAAGGTGACCTTACCGAGTTCGTCTTTAACCGTGTCGGTGGTCACTTTGCTGTTTTCAGCAGAGGCAACCGTCAGAGCATCCGGTGTAACGCCTGGCGTGCCAACAGTACTGAGTTCACTTGTCCCGGTATTGTTGACTGGATTGCCATCTGCAGTCGACCCGGCAACACCGGAGTTCCCAGCAGAGATAACATTAATGACGCCAGCCTCTGATGCCTTTGCTACGGCTTGTTGCTGTGGATCACTTGGATCGACATCTGATGAAACTGAGCCCAAACTCATGTTGATAACGTCGGCCCCCAGCTTAACTGAATCTTCGATCGCGGAAATGATGTCGTCATCATAGGCTCCAGAATTCTTGGCATTGTTGGAGAAGACCTTCATTGCCAAAAGCTGGGCATCAGGAGCAACACCTTTGACTTGGCCATTGGCCCCGGCAATCCCGGCCACGTGCTGGCCGTGCATTTCGCCACACCCATTGTCCACGATTTGGTCGTTCTTATCAGCGTAGTTATAGCCGTAAGGAACCTTCTCCGTGTAATACTTCCCATGACCTAGCTTACTCTTGTCGCTTTCAACCTCACTCTTACTCAACGCGGTGCTGACGCCACTGTCCAACTTCAAGTCCTGGTGGCTGGAGTCGATCCCGGTATCAATGATCGAAATGACCATACCTTCACCCTTGAGCTTTTGTTCTTGCCAAACGTCCTGCACTTGGGCCATTTGATCAGCACTCTCATCGGTTGGGTGGTAAACCTTGACAGGCGTAACGTTCTTAACCTGGGGCAGATCCTTAACCTTGTCGATATCGTCTAAATCCATATCGATTGAAAAAGCATTGACCAAGTAGCCGAACTGCCGGCGGACCTTGTTGCCGGTGATTTCTTCTACCTTCTTGATAACCTTTTCTTGACCATCCTTGACTTGGTCACTTGCCTGCTCAATCTTTTTCACCGAGGCAGCTGATCCAGTCGGCTTACTGGTGTGATCAAATGCCGCTGACTTGTTCAAACTGACAATCACCCGGACCGAGGACTCATTCTTCTTGCTGACAGCTTGGCCAGAAGCCTGTCTTTGCTCTTTAGCAGCCTCTTGGAACTTGCTGTAACTCTTCTTAGCGTTATAGCGCTGCTCTTGCTGCAAGTACTTAGTCAATGCTGCCCGGCTAGCCGACCGTGGACTAACCTTTTCTTGACTGGCAGCTTGGACAAAAGCGGCTGACTGGAAAGTTCCCGCCAGTGGACTCGCTGATAGGAGCAGTGCTGCGGCTAGTTCAGCCACTTTGTTCAAATGGCGTGCGGATTTTTTCTTCTGCATCTGTTTCCTTAACTCCTTTAGATAAATAAATATTTTTATTAGCAAGCCTTTCATCACACAGCTTTGGCTCACTAACATTTCATAATCATACCATAGTTTAAATTAAAGTTAAGCTTTTTTAGCAGAATTTTAAATCAAACAGTGGAAAAGTAATTTCTGAACGCCAAAAAAACAAAAAGCACATTATTTCAGCAATACGCGAGAAAATAACGTGCTATGAAGTTAAAAATCCACAAAATACTAACTTAAAGTTGATTCGCTAAAGTCGTGGTATAGTGTTACCTTTTTGATTATAATAACACCGTCCCTATTTAAACATAGTTCCATCTGCTTTTTCATTTAAGAAAAGAATATTGCCAAATTTTAGATATAGCTTTTTAAGTTAGATTCACATTAAAATGTTTCACTTATAAAGCAAAAGAAAAAGCAGCCAGCACCTGCTGACCGCTTTCTAGCCTTCTATCTCTTTGATCATGTTGTACCAGATTTCCCCGGCATGCTCTGACTCAGCATGCCCATGGTTGACGTAGCCATTCTTTTCGTAAAATGGCACCCGGTCTTCCAGACAGGTCAAGGCGATCCGCCCCAGCTTCAGCCTCATTGAAACCAGCTCTTTCAATTTCCACGATCCTGTCTAAATCTTCCGCTCTTGCCTAGTCAAATTTCAGCATGCTCTTCTCCTTGAATGCAAAAAGCACGCCTCTGTCAATCCAGAGAACGCGCCTCGTTTTATTCTTTTTAAAATTGTCTGTTAGATAGCCATCGCGTTATTCTTTTTAAAATTGTCTGTTAGATAGCCATCGCGTTAACTTCAGCAGCCACGCCCAGCTTAGCTAAAACCAAGGCTGGAGTGTTGGCATTCTCAGCTACAGCGCTGCGAACTTGCTGGTTCTTGTCTTGGGCCAGCTTCTTCAGGACAGCTGCGTCTTCGCTCAGCCTAGCTGCCAGGATTCGCAGACTTGCGTAGTTTGAGTTAGTTTGCTTGCCCAAGAGAGCAACCCATTCCTTCTTAGCTACGATTTGGTCCAGCTTCAGCCATTCAGTGACCTTGCACTTGCCAAAGTCAGTTACCTGGCCCCAGCCACTTACTTCGTAAATGGTGATGCCTTCTTCACTTGGGTATTGGCTGGCGTTGACAACAGCGTCTTCCAGCTTTTCGTAGATAGCCAGGTAGCTGCGGCCTTCACGGAAAAGCTTGCCTTCCTTAGCTGAGAATACAAGATAGCCCTTAACTGCTTGTTCGATAGTTACGTTAGTCATATTTACCTCTCCTTGAATAAATTTAACTAAATAGGCAAAAGTACAAGCAGGACAACCTCCCTTGTACTAAACAGTCACAAATTCAACAGAAAACAGAATAGATTAGAGGTAATACAAGTCATGAACGAGACAATCACGCAGCTGATTCAAAACTATGGCTATGTCGCCGTTGCCTTGTTGATTGCAGCTGAAAACATTTTTCCCCCAATCCCTTCCGAACTGATCCTGACCTTTACCGGTTTCCTGACCCTGTCTGTCCCGGGAGCCATCATTGCCTCCACGATCGGTGCCTTCATTGGCGCGGTAACTCTCTATTGGGTCGGCACCTTCTTTGACCAAGACCGCCTTTCCCGCTTCGCCGCCAGCAAGGTCGGCCGCCGCTTCGGCCTCTCCCCGGAAAAAATCACCAAGACGGAAAACTACTTTAACAGCCACGGCCGGCCAGCCACCTTCTTTGGCCGCTTTATTCCAGTCGTCCGCAGCTTAATCTCCCTGCCAGCCGGGATGAGCCGCTTCACTTTAGCCCGGTTCAGCTTCTACACCATCCTGGGCACGGCAATCTGGAACACGGTCTTGATCTACGCCGGCCGCTTTGCCAGCAATGCCTACCAGCAAGTGGTCCAGGAATTTGAAGGCCTTAGCTTGATCGTGTTAATCGCTTTCTGCGCCATCGCAGCCGCTGTCTACCTGCTCAAGAAGAAGGGCCTAATCTTTAAAAAAATTTTTTGCCTTTGATCTTGACAAAAGTTAAATCCGTATTAGAATTTTACTTAATCAAATAAGTCAAAAGATGAGAAAGACGAGTAGGAAAGCACAATCTTGCAGAGAGTTGCCAGCTGGTGAAAAGGCAACAGACCCTGGCTTTCTGAATAACACTTTTTCCAGATCGCCGGCTGAAGTCACAGTAAGCCGTGCCGCCTGCAGGACGTTACCCTGCTAGAGCATGTTGGTGCTCGAAGTGGTTCGTTTAGAACAAGGTGGGTGGTACCGCGGAAAGATGCCTTTCGTCCCTGTAGTTTTTGGGGATGAAAGGCTCTTTTTATGCCCTTTTGACAAATATTAGATTTTTAGCAGAGGCAAGAGATATGGCTAAATTAGTTATTCCAAGTGATTACGATCCGAAAATGACCATCCGCGAAACGGAAAAGGCAATCCGCTACATCCGGGAAACCTTCCAGACTGAATTCGGGACCGCGATGAATCTGGAAAGAATTTCCGCTCCTATGTTTGTCAAGAAGTCTTCCGGCTTAAACGACAACCTCTCTGGCTGGGAAAAGCCGGTTTCCTTTACCCTGCACGACGGGAATGAAGGCGAATTGCAAATCGTCCACTCCCTGGCCAAGTGGAAGCGCTGGGCCCTCAAGCACTACGGCTTCAGCCACGGTGAAGGCCTCTTCACCAACATGAACGCCATCAGAAAAGACGAAGAAGTTTTGGACAACCTCCACTCCGTTTACGTTGACCAATGGGATTGGGAAAAGGTCATCGACAAGAGCGAACGGACGGAAGCAACCCTCCGCCAAACTGTCCAGCGGATCTTTGAGACCATCAAGGGGATGGAATACCACGTCCGTGCCCTCTACCCGCAAGCCGCCTACCACCTGCCAGAAGAAATCAGCTTCGTAACCAGTGAAGAACTGGAAGCCCGCTGGCCATCCCTAACCCCAAGCGAACGTGAAGACAAGATCTGCCAGGAAAAGGGCGCAGTCTTCTTGGAACACATCGGCGGCGCGCTCCCGCTTTCCAAGAAACCGCATGACCTCCGGGCACCAGACTACGATGACTGGACTTTGAACGGTGACCTCCTCTTCTGGTACGAACCCCTCCAGCGGGCCTTTGAAGTCTCCAGCATGGGCATCCGGGTCGATGAAGACCGCTTGCAAGAGCAGCTGAAACTTGCCGGTGCTGAAGACCGGTTAGACCTGCCTTTCCACCAAGCCCTCTTAAAGGGTGACCTCCCTTACTCCATCGGCGGCGGGATCGGCCAGTCAAGACTTTGCATGCTGCTTTTGGGCAAGGCCCACATCGGTGAAGTCCAAGCCAGCATCTGGCCTGACGAGATCGTAGAAAAGTGCCAGGCAGCCAAGATCCAGCTTCTGTAAAAAAGCTAGTTAAGCAAAAACAGGAAGAATATAAGAGCAAGATAGACAATAAAATACCGAGGTAAAGAGATAAACATGACAGAATTGATTTCAATCAGAGAATCAAGCAAGCACGTAGATGAAGAAGTCAGAATGCACGTCTGGCTGACCGACAAGCGGTCCAGCGGGAAGATCGTCTTCCTGCAATTAAGAGACGGCACGGCCTTCTTCCAAGGCGTTGTCC
>SKEJ01000159.1_pt1 | contig 46287 bp, 33 predicted proteins | sample 4826721 | NCBI WGS metagenome assembly SKEJ01 (sample SAMN11008812, study PRJNA524170) | human gut metagenome | biome: Human fecal sample; material: Feces; isolation source: fecal sample from pouch patient p31 | host: Homo sapiens | place: Israel: Tel-Aviv | collected 2015-06-02 | reverse complement strand
CCGACAGCCGCCGATGCCCGAGCGCCGCGGTGCCGGCGGCGTAGCAGCCCTCGCCGTCGGGGCCGCGGTGACGGATGAGGTCCGCCATGCCCTGCACGATTTGTTTGGCCGCCGCCGGGTCCTGCCCAGGCGTGGTAAAGCCGACGATGCCGCACATGTGTTTGTCACCCCTTTTTAAGTGGATTTACGGAGACGTTTTTACGCCCACCCGCGGCGGCCAGAGGGCTGGCCGCCCTACAACCTCCCGCTCGCGTTATTTGTAGGGGAGGGATTCATCCCTCCCGGGATGTTTGCGGCAGCTGCGGGGCGTCGAGGACGCCGCCCCCTACAGCTTGCGGTAATAACTTAATTGCCGAGCCATAAACCATATCCGCCGGGATGCCCCCTCCCCTGCCGCCAGCAGATGGGCGCGGCCACGGCCACGCCGCCGCAGGGTGTCGGCACGGCGCAGGGCAAGCCTGTTCGGGCAGGCGCGGCGCACGGCGTACCACGGCGCGGTGTACCAGACGGCGGGGCGCAGCGTCGGCGGCGTGACCGGCCCGCCGTACAGCAGGTCCTGCACCGGCGGCACGGCCAGCGGTGCGTCCGCGGCGTCGCAAAAATAGGACGCGCGGCCCTGCCGGGGGTTCAGCTCAAATAAAACCGGCTCACCGCGGCGGTCATACTTCAAATCAAAATTGGCAAAGCCGTGCCAGCCCGCCGACTGCAAAAGGCCGCGCAGGGCATCCAGCAGCGCCGCGTCCTGCCGGGACGGCTCCACCAGCACGGCGGCGTAGTTGCCGGTGCCCTCGGGCGTGCGCTCCTGCAAAAGGGGCTGGCCCTGCACAAGCCACGGCACACTGCCGTCCGCCGCGCAGTAGGCGTTGACGACCCCGAGCCGCGTGTCCGGGCCGGGGATGTACTCCTGCGCGAGCCAACTGCCAAAATAACCGCCCCGCGCCGCGGCGGCAAGGCGCTCCCGCAGCCGGGCGGCGTCATGAACGAGATACACCTTGCGCCGCCCCGGGAAATCGCAGCGGGCGTAGGCCGCTTGGTCCGCGGGCTTGGCGATGACCGGCCAGCCAAACGGCAGCGGCGGCAGGGCGTCCGCCGGGCACAGCGTCACGGTCTGCGGTGTGCGCAGCCCCGCGGCGCGGCAGGCCGCAGCAAACTGCCGCTTATCGGCCAGATGCAGCGCCGCTGGCGGCGGGCAGGCAAAGCGGTACGCCCCGCGCAGCGCGTCGGCATGGCGGGCCAGCAGAGCCGTGTAGTCGTCGGCGCAGGAGATGAGAATTTTGGGCACGCCGGGGTACTGCGCCGCCAGCCCCAGCAGCGTGGCCGTAAAGACGTGGTCCTGCCCGAACGCCGGGTCCTGCACGGCGACCCGCACCAGACGGCTGTGGGCCAGCGCGGGCAGGGCGCGGCGGCAGACGGCCAGACTGCGCACGCCATAGCATTCATAAAAGCTGCGGGCCATGCCGTAGACATTGGCATCCCCGCCCAGCAGCACCGGCAGCATCCGCGGCATACAAATCCCCCCTGCCGTAAGTGTATGCGGCAGGGGGGAAATTATGTAGTGATTGTGTGAATGGGCATGTCGTAGGGCGGCCAGCCCTCTGGCCGCCGCGGACGTTAGCGACAGCAATAAAGCTTCCGGGTTGCCACTGTAGGGGGCGGCGTCCTCGCCGCCCCGCGGAGGGGTCAAGACCCCTCCCTACAAAGCAAACCATTAAAGGGGTTGCAATGGCAAACCTCCGGGCCGGGCATGCCCGGCCCCTACAGGTCACCGTTTGCTCAGCGGCATTTCCTCCGTCCAGACATCTCCATTCGTATCTGTCACACGCACAACGTACTTCGGCAGCGTCTCGCCGTCGTACTCCCAGCCGTTTACCACGTCCTCGCTGTAGAACGTGCCGTTCCAGACGCTCTCGGTGCGGGAGGAATTGCCATAGCTGGACTCGCCCTCGCAATCCAGTACGGCGGTGGCTGTCGGCTCCCCGGCGTCGCCGTTCAGGCGCAGGTCGATTTTCACCTGCGCAGGCTGCATCCACGGCGGGGCGTCCACCTGCACCTCCACAGGGTAGCAGGTCAGGGTCAGGCGGTACTGCTTATTGCCGACCCGCTGCACGGAATACCCAAAGTCCAGGCTGCTGCCCGCCGCGCCCCAGATGATCTGCGGCTCGGTCATCTCGTCGTTGAAATCCACGCTCCCCAGCGTCTCGTTGGTGGTCACGCCGTCAGCCGTCCACTGCACGCTCAATTCATAGGTGCTGCCCACTGTAAAAACGATACCGTCCGCCGCAAAGCTGCCGTCGGGCGCGGCGGTCATTTCGTACAGCTGCGTATCGTCCCCGCAGCGCACGGCCAGCCGGGCCGTCACACCGTCGCGGGTCGTGCGGGGCGTGACCTGCACCTGCACGGGCATCCAGCTTTTATCGGCGTCCCGGTGCAGCTTGTCCACCGGCAGCCAGCGCCAGTCCAGAACCGTGGCCTCGCCCATCCGGACGGCGTCCTGCAATTCCGAAATCTGCGCCGACAGCTCCGCCTGCTGGGCGGCGTAGCTGGACTGGATGGACGCATAGTTCTGGTTCAGCGCGCTGATCTGCCGCTCATATTGCAGCGCCACGCCCGCCAGCAGCCCGGCCAGTACGATGAACGCCGCGCCCCCGGCACAGCCCCACAAGCGGCGGCGGCGCTTTTCCTCGGCATCGCGGGCGGCCAGCAGGTCCCGCAGCGCGTCCAGCGTCACGGCGGGCACGGCGGGGTCGGCGTTCTCCGCGCCCAGCAGTGCGTCCACGCCGATGCCCAGCGCCGCAGCCAGCGCCTGCAGATTGTCCAGCCCAGGCAGGGCGGTATCCTTCTCCCACTTGCCCAGCGCCTGGCGGCTGACGCCGATTTTTTCAGCCAGTGCCTCCTGGCTCAGCCCCTGCACCCTGCGCGCATTCTGGATATTCTGCCCCAGTGTCATACGCTCGCCCTCTTTCCTCTTTTTTCTGACATGATTCTACCACAGAACATGGTAAAATACCAGCAAGTTAAGCTGACAAAGCGGTAACGGCAGGTTGCACTGCCGGGAAAGGACGCAAAATCATGTGCGGAATCGCAGGCTTTATCGCGGGGCACGGCGCAGCGAACGCGGCGGCGCTGGCCCCCATGCTGGCGCGCATTGCCCACCGCGGCCCCGACGGGCAGGGCACCTTTGTGGAGGGGCCCGCGGCGCTCGGCCACTGCCGTCTGGCCATCATCGACTTAGAGGGCGGCGCCCAGCCGCTGTACAGTGAGGATAAAAACTTAGTCGTCGTTTTCAACGGCGAAATCTACAACTACCGTGCGCTGACCGCCGAGCTGACGGCGCTGGGCCACACCTTTGCCACCCGCACCGACACCGAGGTCCTGCTGCACGGGTGGGAGCAGTGGGGCCGCGAGCTGCTGCCCCGGCTGCGCGGGATGTTCGCGTTTGCGCTGTGGGACCGCCGCGCCGGGGTGCTGTTCTGTGCGCGGGATATGTTCGGCATCAAGCCGCTGTACTACTGCCGCTGCGCCGACGGCACGCTGCTTTTCGCCAGCGAGATCAAGGCGTTTTTAGACCACCCGTCGTTTGCCAGGCGGCTCAACACCGCGCAGCTGCCGCTCTACCTGTCCTGCCAGTATTCCCCGGGGCGGGATACGTTTTTTGCAGGCGTGCAGAAGCTGCTGCCCGGGCATTTTCTCGAGTTCTCCGACGGCATCGTCCGCACGACGCGGTGGGTGCAGCCTGCCTTCCTGCCCGGCGACGCGCCGGTCTCCCCTGCCGAGATTGAAGAAGTCCTGCGCGGCAGTGCGGCGGCGCACAAGGTCGCCGACGTCGAGGTTGCGGGGTTCCTGTCGGGCGGCGTGGACTCGGCCTACCTGACCGCGCTGGCCCGCCCCGCGCGCACCTACACGATCAGTTACGCCGAGCCGAAGTACGACGAGTCCTTCCCCGCCCGGGCGCTGGCACGCAGCCTCGGCGTGCGCAACCGAGTGCGGCGCATCAGCCCCGGCGAGTTCTGGGACGCCGTGCCCGCCGTACAGTACCACATGGACGAGCCGCTGGCTGACGCTGCCGCCGTGGCCCTCTACTTTTTGAACCGCGAGGCCGCGAAGGACGTCAAGGTCGTGCTCTCGGGCGAGGGCGCGGACGAGCTGTTCGGCGGGTACAACATCTACCGCGACCCCTTCACGGCGCGGTGGTATGACCGCCTGCCGCCCTGGCTGCGGGCCGAGCTGGGGGCGGCGGCGTCGCTGCTGCCGCCCGCGCGCGGGGTGAACTTTCTTGTGCGGCGCGGCATGAGCCTGGAGGAGCGGTATTTCGGCCCCACGGCCCTGTTCAATGAGCGCGAAAAGCGCCGCCTGCTGGCGGATTACGCCGGGGACGGCGACCCGATGTTTTTGACCGAGGCCATCTGGGACGCCACCGAGGGACTGGACCCCGTGACCCGGATGCAGCAGGTGGATCTAAATTTGTGGCTGGCCGGGGACATCCTGCTCAAGGCCGACAAGATGAGCATGGCGCACAGTTTGGAGCTGCGGGTGCCGTTTCTGGACCGGGAGGTCTGGGCGCTGGCCGCCGCGCTGCCCGCTGCCGCCAAGGCCGACGCACGCACGACGAAAATTGCCCTGCGCCAGGCCGCGGCACGCACGCTGCCCGCCGCCAGCGCCGCGCGTAAAAAGCTCGGCTTTCCTGTACCGGTGCGGGACTGGCTGCGGCAGGAGCCCTACACCAGCCGGGTGCGGGCCGTGTTCAGCCGCCCGGCAGCGGCGGAGTTCTTTGACCCGCGCGCGCTGCATAGTATGTTGAACCAGCACCTGCACGGCGGCGACTGCTGGCGGCAGATCTGGTGCGTATACAGCTTTTTGATCTGGTATGAGCAATTTTTTGGAGCGTGATGCTGAATGGACCTGCGGCGGCTTACCCAAAACACCGGCTGTCGTCTTCTGCGCGGCGATGCCCTGACCGAAATCACGTCCGTCTGCTGTGACTCCCGCTGTGCCGGGCCGGGGGCGCTGTTCGTCTGTCTGCCCGGGCGGCACGCCGACGGCCACGACTTTGCGGCGCAGGCCGTTGCTGCCGGGGCCGCGGCGGTGCTCTGCACCCATGATGTGCCCGGCCTGCCTGCCGGGTGTGCCGTGCTGCTGGCGGGCGACCCGCGGCGGGCCATGGCGGCGCTGGCCGCGCGGCTCTACGGCGAACCGGCCCGCGCCATGACGATGATCGGCGTGACCGGCACGAAGGGCAAGACGACAACGGCCCACCTGCTGGCAGCCGTTTTGCAGGCCGACGGGCGGCGGGTCGGGCTGGTGGGCACCAACGGCGTCTGCTGGCCCGGGCACCGGCATGATTTGAACCATACAACGCCGGAAAGCTGCGATCTGCAGCTGCTTTTGCGCCGCATGGCCGACGACGGCTGCGACACCTGCGTCATGGAGGTTTCGAGTCTCGGGCTGAAATTTGACCGCGCGGCGGAGATCGAATTTGCGGTGGGGGTGTTCACGAACCTGTCGCCCGACCACATCGGCCCCGACGAACACGCGGATTTTGCGGAGTATCTGTTCTGGAAGCGGGCGCTGTTCCGCCGCTGCCGCGTGGGAGTTTTCAACAATGATGACCCGCATGTGGGGAAAATTATGCAGGGTCTCCCCTGCCGCGCCGTGACCTACGGCATCGGCTGCCCGGCGGATGTACGCGCCGACGCCGATTTTGCGCTGACCCGCGCGGGCGGGCGGCTGGGCGCGGCGTTTACCGTGGACGGCGCACGGTACGCCGTGGGCATGCCCGGGGCGTTCAGCGTGTACAATGCGCTGGCCGCGCTGACGGCGGCGCGGGTGCTGGGCGCGGGTGAGGACGCGATCCATGCCGGGCTGGCCGGGGCCGTCGTGTGCGGGCGGGTCGAGCCGGTGCCGCTGGACGCGCCGTTCACGGTGGTCATCGACTACGCCCACAACGAGGCCGCCGCCGAGTGCCTGCTGCGCACGCTGCGGGCCTACCGCCCGACGCGGCTTGTCGCGGTGTTCGGCTGCGGCGGCGCACGCAGCCGCCTGCGCCGGTTCGGCATGGGGTCGGTCTGCGCACGGCTGGCGGATTTCTGCATCATCACCGAGGATAACAGCCGCGGCGAGCCCGTGGAGCACATTTTAGCGGACATCCGCGCCGGGCTGCGCCTTGGCAACCCGGCCACGCCGTTTGCCGAGATATCGGACCGCAGACAGGCGATCTATTACGCCCTCGACCACGCCCAGCCCGGGGATATTATCGCGATCTTAGGCAAAGGCCACGAGACAACGATAGAGCGCGGCGGAATCAAGGAACCGTTTGTGGAACGGGAGATCGTGGAGGAGTATTGGGGGCGGTGAATTTCTCTTTGCCTTCTCCCCTTGGGGGCGAAGGCGGTCCCGCAGGGCCGGACGAGGGGAGAGCTTGCCGCAGCAAGCCGTAAACACGCAATAACGGCAGGCTCGCCCCTCATCAGTCAGCGGGCGGGGCCGCTGACAGCTTCCCCCGCGGGGGAAGCCATTCTTTAACGTCAATGCGCACTTTCGGCATCAGAAGCGCCTGCGGGTTCCGCCTGTAGGGGGCGGCGTCCCCGACACCCCGCGGGAGGGATGAATCCCTCCCCTACACTCCCCGTTTGCGGGAGCTTGTAGGGTGGCCAGCCCTCTGGCCGCCGCGGAGGGGTCAAGACCCCTCCCTACAAATCTACCACGAAAGGGGTTGCAGCGGCAAAGCTGCGGGCCGGGCATGCCCGGCCCCTACAGTACAGCAAAAGGCCGCGCCCATCCTGTATCGGGAAAGGCGCGGCCTGTTTGTATGCAGTTATACCAGCTTAAACAGCTGCCCGCTGAACGGGGCCAGGGTCAGCTTCAATTCACCCCCGCAGGCCTTGCCGACCAGCCGCTTCGGCTTCTCGGTCCGGCCGCCGAAGCACTGCCAGTCGGTGTCCAGCAGCTTCGTCAGCTTGCCCGCGCGGGGCAGGGTCAGCGTGTAGTCGGCCAGCTCCGTGTCGCCAAAGTTGAATGCCGCCAGCACCGCGCCGTCATGGCCGTCGCGCCAGATGGCACAGGCGTCCAGCTCGGGGTGGGTGCAGTCCAGCCACCGGAACGCCTCGGGGTCGTACTCGCGGCTCCAGAACGCCTCGTTGGCAAGATACGCTTCATTCAGCGCCCTGCGATAGCGGTGGAAGGCGTCGTGGTTCGGGTACTTGAGCACCATCCAGTCCTGCTCGCGGCTCTCGTCAAATTCGCGCAGCTGCGCAAATTCGTTGCCCATAAAATCAAGCATCTTGCCCGGATGGATGGCCATGTACAGGTAGAGCGCCCGCGCCTGCGGGAACTTGCCCTCGTACTCGCCGTACATTTTTTGCACGATGGTCGCCTTGCCGTGGACGTTCTCGTCGTGGCTGAACGGCAGGATGTAGTGCTCGTTCCAGGCGTACATCATCGAGAAGGTCAGCTTGCCCAGATTCTCGCGCCGCTCGTCGCTCGTCTTTTTAAAGTAGTCGAGGGTGTCGTTCATCCAGCCCAGGTCCCACTTGTAGTCAAAGCCCAGGCCGCCGTACTCGACGGGGGCCGTGACCTTCGGGAAGCTCGTAGAGTCCTCGGCGATCAGAATGGCCGTGGGGTGGCGCTGCTGCAAACCGGCGTTCATGCCCTTCAGGAATTCCAGCGTCGAGCCGTTGACGCCGCGGTTCGGGTCGCCCTGCCAGTAGATCAGGCGGGACACGGCATCCATGCGCAGGCCGTCGGCGTGGAACACCCGCAGCCAGTAGTCGGCGCAGGACTGGATAAAGCAGCGGATCTCACCGCGGGAGTGCATAAAGTTGCAGCTGCCCCACTCGCTCTGGCCCACCGCGGCGGCGGGGTACTCATACAGCGGCGTACCGTCAAATTCTTTTAAGCCGTAGGCATCCACGGCAAAGTGGACCGGCACAAAGTCCAGGATAACGCCGATCCCCTGCTTGTGGCAGGCGTTGACAAACTCCACAAGCTCGTCCGGCGTGCCGTAGCGGCTGGTGGGCGCAAAAAAGCCGGTGGTCTGGTAGCCCCAGCTGCCGTCAAACGGGTGCTCGGCCAGGGGCATAAGCTCGATATGGGTGAAGCCGTTCTTCTTGCAGTAGGCGGGCAGCAGGTCGGCCAGCTCGGCGTAGGTGTACCAGCTGCCGTCCTCCTTCTGCCGCCAGCTGCCGGCGTGGACCTCGTAGATATTCAGCGGCTTATCAAAGCATTTTGTGCGTTCCTGCATCCATTTGTCATCGGCAAAGCCCTTGGGGGCATCGCTGACGATGCTGCGTCCGTCGGGGCGCAGCGTCATGGCTGTGCCGTAGGGGTCGCAGTGGGCCACGCTCTGGCCGTTCGCGCCGCGGACCCAATACTGGTACACCATCCCCGCTTGCACGCCGGGGGCGTCGCACTCCCACACGGCGGACTGGGTGCGGTGCAGATCAAAGGTACCGATCTCGGTCTCAACGGCAATATGCTGTGCGGACGGTGCCCACACCGCAAAATGCGTGCCGCCGAAATAGGTATGCGCACCGAAAAACTCATACGCATCAAAAGCGTGCCCGGTATAAAAATCCTGCATGTTCATGATGAAAACTCCTATTGCCCCTTGCCTCCCCTAGCAGGGGAGGTGGCCCCGCAGGGCCGGAAGGGTTGAACCTTGCCGTGGCCCGAAATATTTCGGGCGCGGCGAGCTCTCTCCCCCACCCGCTGCGGCGGGAGCCCCCTCTCAGAGGGGGCCAAGGGGCTTTTTCTCTAAAAAAATTGTACCACACCAACCGGGTGCGGTACAATTTACAATATTGAACACGGTGTCTAAAATTTAAATTCTCAGCAGCACCCGCGCGATGTTGAAGTAGACGAGCAGTGTCGTGGTATCGACAATGGTCGTGATAAGCGGCGACGCCATGACGGCGGGGTCAAAGTTGAGTTTTTCCGCAATGACGGGCAGCAGGCCGCCGATGAGCTGGGACAGGATGACCGTGCAAATCAGCGTCAGGCAAACGACTGCCGCTACAGGGGGCGCGATGCCGTCCAGGAAGATCAGCTTGGCAAAGTTGCACAGCGCCAGCGTGCCGCCGCAGAGGATGGCAATGCGGAATTCGCGCCACAGAATCTTCGGCAGGTCGTGCGGCTCAATATCACCGACGGCCATGCCGCGGATGATGGTGGAGGTACTCTGGCTGCCCGCGTTGCCGCCCGCGTCGGTCAGCATCGGGATGTAGGCGGTCAGCACGGTCACGGCGGCGAGGGCATCCTCATACCCGCGGATGACCATGCTGGAGAAGGTGGACGAAATCATCAGGAACAGCAGCCACGGTGCGCGGTTTTTGTACAGTTCCCACATAGACTGTTTAAAATAAGGCTTGTCCGACGGGCCCATAGCGTTCATCTTGGCAATATCTTCGCTGGCCTCGTCCTGCATGATCGAGATAGCGTCGTCAATCGTGACGATACCGACCAGTCGCTTCTCGTTGTCCACAACGGGAATGGCCAGGTAGCCGTACTTCTCGAACATCTGGGAGACGTCCTCCTGGTCGGTGGTCGTGCTGACGCTGACAACATTGTCGTCCATCATGTCGCGGATCAGCTCGTTGTCGGGGTCCTTGGACAGGACCAGCGCGCGCAGCGAAACGACGCCGATGAGGGTGCGGTCACGGTCCGTGACGTAGCAGTTGTTGATGGTCTCCTTGTCAAAGCCGTTCTTGCGGATGGCCGCCATGGCCTGCGACACCGTCCAGTCGGGGCGCAGCTCCATCAGTTCGGTGGTCATCACGCCGCCGGCGGAGTCCTCGGGGTATTTGAGCAGTTCGTTGATCATGCGGCGGGTCGCGGGGTCTGCCTGCGCCAGAATACGCTTGACGACGTTGGCGGGCATTTCCTCGACCAGATCCGTCGCATCATCGACGAACAGGTCATCCACAACGGCCTTCAGCTCCTTATCGGTCAGGCCGTCGATAAGGTCCTGCTGGGTCTCGGGGGTAAGCTCGGCGAAAATCTCCGCCGCCAGGTCCTTGGGACATAGGCGGAACAGCACGGGGAGCTTCTCGGGCGGGAGGTCCTCAAACACGGCGGCCAGGTCGGGCGCGGGCAGAGTGGACATAACATCGCGCAGGCTCTGGTACTTTTTGGCATCGTCCAGGTTGGCCAGCATCGTGCGGAGGGTCAGGATCGCGGTATCAGACATAAAAAAGCTGCCTCCTTTTCAGGCGGCAGCCAGGCACATTTAATTTTAGGCAATGCAAAGCAGAGCAACACCGTGCGCTTATTTTCGCGTACAGTTTGCTTTGGTTTGCCTGACAAAAAAGTGGTGGCTGCCGTTATTCAAGATACATCGGTACACAGGACTGGGACTGGGGGTATCCATTGTGACAACCACCTCACCTTTGTTTGAATTTTTACTACACGGCGCTATTCGTACCTATAGTTACTTTACCATCTGGGAACGGATTAGTCAACGGTAAATTTCGGCAATTTGAGAAAAAATTCAGAAAGACAATCATAAAGCAGCATAAATACACAGGGGAGACAGCGTGCCGCGTGCCTCCCCTGCAAAATTCTTTCTTGTCACAGAATATACAGCATATCGTCCGCGTCTTTTTCTATCCTGCGCCATTCTTCATCGAGATACTGCTGTATAAATTCTTCCTTTGCGCGGGCAATAAACCTGCTGTCCGTATAAAGGCGCGAGACCGTTACCACCAGGCCCCCAATGTCCAACAACTTTGCATCTTTTGTAAATGCGGCTACGGCTGTATTTCCTGCAGCAGATAGCATGTTAGCGTACAGCAGGATTTTCCGGGTACGTACCTCATACAGTTTCCGTTCTCCGTCCCTTTCTTCGTTGTAATACAGCCCGTGCAAAAGGCCGATCACCATGTTGATCAGAATCGACAAAACAGCTGACGCACTTTCCAAGCCTGTATCTCTGGCAAAGCACAGGAAATCATACTGACTTGCGTACAACTCTCCCGCCAATGTCTCATGAAAGCTGCCAAGCAGCGGAACCGGCAATCCTTCCTTCGTAAACAGATCCGACGCATAATGCACCGCCTGCCGGAAAAGTGCCGCAGGCAAAAGATGCGGGTCAGCTTGAATCCGCCCCGCCGTTTCCTCAATCAGCAGGGGTAGTGGTATAATCGGCGGCTGCACATAGCCCTTTTCCACGCGGTAGGTGCGCAGGTCGCTCAACGTCATCGTATTCGTCAAAATGTTCGCTGTACCGAACACCCAACCCAGTATCGGGTCGTGTCCCAATGTTTTACAGCGGTGATTTGTACCGCCGATTCCCAGTCCGAGCGCTGCCGTGCCCTTGATTGTGTCATAAGGTACGCCTGACTCAATGATTTCTATCCAGGTTTTCCCTTCCGACTGTCTCATACGGTGTCCCTGGCTCTTCTTTTCCGCAGCCCATCCGCCAGGGTTGCTTCCTGTACGCTTGTGCTTTTCTACAAAGGCATCCTTGTATTTTTTTACGTGCGCGTCTCCTTCCTTATCAGTCAGCCGTTTTGACGGGTCATAGGGCTCACCAATTTTGGGAGTCAGCACCCACCGCAGCGTTTGCAGAGCTGCTGCCACCAACAATACCGCTGTATCGGTTGTGTTAAGACCCGTACACTTCTGGAATTCTTCGTCGATGCGCTCTAAATCCCGGTAGGCCTGTTGGAATTCGGCTTCTGTCAGAAAATCCTCCAGTTCGGGGGCATCCGTTACCTGCTTTTCGGCTTGTGCTACGATGGCGTCCCAGCTTTCCGTCACGGGGACGGGTACTGCCGCATTGTTTTCCCCGTATTTACGTGGTGCTTGGGGCAGCGTATAACCCAGTGATTGCAGCAGCTCCTCGCTATCCTTGATTCGTGCAACCAGCGAAGCATTCCCCTGCTTCAATTGGGCAGCCATATCGTTTAGCTGCTCCTGCTGGTATTTCAACACCTTATTGACGTCTTTTTCGCCTGCCGTATATTGATAGCTCCCCATTGCTGTACTCCTGCTTTAGCTCTTGTCAAGTCGCATAGCCCAGGTCGTGTTTCAAATCACGAATGGCCTGGCTCAGCAAAATATTCAAGCTCTCCAAATACTCCTGGCGTTCCTTGCTGGCATTCAGCTCCGCTCTTTGCGCTTTTATAATCGCCTGATGCTTTTTGAGCACCTCTTGATACAGCCTCTCTTTTTCCTGGCGCAGCTGTTTGCTTTTCAAGTGTGCCGTCAGGCCGACACCACCCGCCGCCAAAAGTGCAACAGGTGCAGCCAGCACAAAAACACCTGCAACCATACCGCCGCCGACAACGGCCCCAGCCGTTGCCAGCCCCGAGGTAATGCCTGCCGCTGACAGTCCTACCGTTCCCAGACCATACAGCGCCGCAAAGGAAGCTGCACCGCCAATTCCCGCGCCAAAAGCACCTGCCAGCACCTCTGGGATCGCACTTTCACGAATCGTGCGCTTCGGATCATCCAGCGCAGCAGCAGCCTCATTTACAACATTAACAACCTGCTGCAGGGCCTCGACGCTCTGGAACCTCATGTCCTTCTTTTTTGTAATGTAGCCGCTCATAAAAGTTCACCTCATTGATTTAAAATATTGGCTCTTGTTCACATTATAATAAACATATTTACTAATGTCAAGGATGTCAAAATTGTTCATGCTACCATATTCTAAAGTCATTTAAGAAAGGGAGAGTATGGCATGGACTATATCCGCCGGATGCGCGACCTGCGCGAGGATGCCGACATGACGCAGGCACAGGTCGCCGCTATATTGGGCACATCCCAGACAATGTACGCCCGCTATGAGCGCGGGGCCAATGAATTGCCGATTCATCACCTTATTAAATTATGCGAACTGTATCACGTTTCCAGCGATTATTTTCTGGGGCTATGTGATACACCTTGACTGCGGCTGCTCTTAGTGGCCGCAGTATTTTTATTGTCTTATACTCGTTTGGGTTTGACGGATGACCCCGTGCTGCCCAAGCGGCCACGCGGGGCGTCGAGGACGCCGCCCCCTACGAATATGCGGTAACACAAATAAAAAGCCGACTCCCGGCAGGCTGGCGGGTCGATGCAGGCATCGACCCCTACAGTGTACCGGGAGTCGGCAGTTCTTTTATTTTACGGCAGGGCTTACGCCATCAGTTCCTTGACGGTGGCGGCCAGCTTCTCGTCCTTGCAGGCGGGGAAGAAGTTCTCGGCAAAGTGCTCACCGGCGAAAGCGCCCTTGACGAGGTCGCGGTCCAGATCCTTCAGGATGTCGGACAGGTCGCGGAAAGCAATGGCGCGCACGCCATCCAGGATCTTCTTGTTGCGCTGCTCGGGGACAACGCGCTCCTTGGGGTAGCCCTGGCCGTGGCCGAAGCCGAACAGCTTCTCGAAGATGTACTCGAGGTTCAGCTCGCCGCCCCAGCCGAAGCCCTTGGCAAAGGGCAGAGCCACAGCGTTGCCGTCGTTGACATGGGCAAAGGTGTAAGCGTCAACGGGGTCCTCGACGTGGCCGCAGATGACGCCGGGGAAGCTGTTCAGGGCCAGCATAGCGCCCTCACCGGTGCCGCAGCCGGTGATGACGTAGTCCGCAGCGCCGGAGTTCAGCAGCACAGCGGCCAGGATGCCGTTTTGAACGTAGGTCAGCTGGGCGGCATCGTCGGCGGCATACATGCCGTAGTTGACGACCTCATGGCCCATCGGCTCGACGACCTTGCGCAGGGTGGCCTCGATCAGGGCGTTCTTGGCGGCCTGGCTGTTCTCATTGATCAGAGCGATTTTCATAATAGCTTTTCTCCTTTTATCGTCAAATTCACATTACAAGCTGACGGAAATACGTGGTGTTGATGCTCTTGTCGAGCTTGGCCATCTTGGCAATGCAGCCGTCCAGCGTATGGGCCACATCGTCCAGGCTGTGCCAGTTGGCGGCCTGCGGCTTGACCTCCTCCTCGAGCCAGGGGGCTACGTCGGTGTGGGAGCAGGCACCCTCGATGAGGTAGGCACCCTTGCGGGCGGCCTGGGTCTGCGGCTCGTAGCCGTCAACGCTGCCCATCATCGTCATGGTGAACACGCCCTTGCGGTTGCGCCCACCCACGATGAGCCGCACACCCACCGGCTGCACCGAGACCGTGGCGGCCTTCTCGCGCAGGATCTTGACGACCTTCTCCAGCGTCAGGTACTGGGTCTGGTACTCGTCCACCGCGTTGATGATCTGCACGGCGGCCAGCGTGTCGCCCGCAAAACCGACCACGACGTTGCGGTTGATCTTGCGGACCTTGGGCAGGTCGTTTTTGAGGATATGGGGCTTTTCGCCGGTGATGGGTTCCTCGACATAGCGGCCATCGCTGACCATGGCGCAGAAGGTATCACCGCATACTGCTAAAATCGCACTCATTGTTTTTCGTCCTTTGTTTTTTAATGGTACGTCTATTGTAGCACGAAATGCCGCGGGGTGCAAGGCACGCTTGACATGGCCGCGGCAGTGGGGTATAATAACTATAGAAAAGGCGCTGCGACAAGCGGTTGGCCCGATCAAAAATGAGGTTTTAGGTTTTTACCCTAAGAACCGTCACTTTGCCGAGTGGCGGTTCTTGCTTTTTACAACAATGCTGATTGTGATGGTCTTGCGGCCAACATAAAAAGTCAATGTAAAACGCATGGTCTCACCTCCTTTACGGAAGTGTGGCCAACCGCCTGCCGTTGTGTGCAGCGCCTTGCCGTCTGTTGCGAAACAGGCGGCTTTTGTATTATAGCAGAAATTTCGACGGTATGCAAGAATTTTTGCAGCGATCCGCCGGACACTACGGGCGGATATGGAATCCGCCCCTACGGTGTAGGGGGCGATGCTCGTCATCGCCCCGGAAGCGTTGTGACCGCCGCCATGTGCCGCGTGCGAACAATGTTCGCCCCTACAACACCCCTTTTGAATTGCATTGTAGGGAGGGGTCTTGACCCCTCCGCGGGCCGATGCAAGCATCGGCCTCTACAGAAACGGCCCGCCGGGATTTTTTTCCCAGCGGGCCGTTTTTCTTTAGGGCAATACCGCATAATTCTAAGTGCCGATACGGCGAGCGAGGTGCGGCAGCTGCTAAGCCAAAAGCGCAGATAATACTTTGTGTATTATCGAGCATTTTGGCAACGCAGATGCCGTACCGCAGCCGCCGGAGCGGTGCTTAAGCCGTAAGGCGGGAATTATGCGGTATTGCCTTAGTTATTCTTGTAATAATTGATCAGGCAGCCGTCCGCCAGGATCCGGCGCTCGGCATCGGTCATCGCGCCGAGCTTGACGGTGAACTTCACCAGACCGCCGTCCGGCTTGACGGCCACAGCGTCCAGCTCGTCCGCGGCCTCCAGCAGAGCCTTGCGGACGCCGGGCAGGTAGACGTAATCGCCGTTGTCCAGCGCGCCGGGGTTCTCCACCAGGAACGGCAGCATGCCCCAGTTGATGCAGTTGGAGCGGTAGCGCTTTGTGGCGTACTCGCAGGCAAAGTTGGCTGCGCCGCCCAGCACGCGCTGGCAGCTGGCGGCCTGCTCACGGGCGGAGCCGTCGCCGGGCTTGTTGGCAAAAATGGCCGAGCCAATGTTGGTGTTGGCCGCGTCGGGCGCGTAGCCCAGCTTCTTCAAATCGTCGTAGACACGCGCAACCTCGGCGGGCAGCTCACCTGCCTTGCGCTGTTCGTCCAGCGCCTTCACGGCCTTGGCGTTCGGCACGTAGGCCGGATCCTTGCGGGAGAGGGTGAACTCTGCCAGCCGCAGCGGGTTGGAGCGGAAGGACGACGTTTCGCCCGACGGGATCAGCTCGTCCGTCGTCGTGACGGGGTCGGTGATGTAGCTGACAATTTTGACCAGCAGGTCGTCGGTCAGAGCGGGCTGCTCGGGCCAGTCCTTGATGTTCGGGCCGAATTTCAGCGCGTAGTCCGGCTCCGGATGACCCCAGCCGTTGTAGACGCGCTTGTCGTAGACACCCTGTTCAAAGTGGTAGTCGGGCACGGTGTACTCCACGTCGGTCAGCTCGCTGGCGGCGGTCAGGTAGCCGCCGTTGGCCGCGGTGGCCGCAATGGAGCGGGCGTCCATCAGGGCGACGGCGCTGATCTGGCCCTCGCCGGGCTTGGAGCCCTCACGGTTCGGGAAGTTGCGGGTCGTGTGGCGGATGGAGAACTCGCCGTTGGCCGGGGTGTCGCCCGCGCCGAAGCAGGGGCCGCAGAAGCACTCGCGGAAGATGCCGCCGGCGGAGACAATGTCCGCCACAGCGCCGTTTTTGACCAGCTCCAGATAAGTCGGCATGCTGTCGGGGTAGACGCTGAACTTGAACTCGCCGTTGCCGCAGCTCTTGCCTTTGATGATGTCAGCCACGGCGCAGATATTTTCATACGTGCCGCCGGAGCAGCCGGCCACAACGCCCTGGTCAACGTAGATGCGGCCATCGTCGCAGATCTTGCCGACGAGGTCCATCTCGACCTTGCCGCCCAGCTGCCTGTTGGCCTGGTCCTGCGCCGCCTGCAGGATCTCTTTGGCGTTGGCCTTCAGCTCGCGGATCGGGTAGGCGTAGCTGGGGTGCATCGGCAGCGCGATCATGCACTCGACGGTGGAGAGGTCCAGCTCAATGCAGCCGTCGTAGTAGGCCACGTCGGCGGGCTTCAATTCCTTATAAGCCTCGGGGCGGCCATGCTGCACAAAATATTCCTTCGTGGTATCGTCGGTCTGCCAGATGGAGGACCAGCAGGTCGTCTCGGTGGTCATGACGTCGATGCCGTTGCGGTAGTCGGCACTCAGGTTTGCCACGCCGGGGCCGACGAACTCCATGACCTTGTTCTTCACATAGCCGTTGGCGTAGGTCGCGGCAACCAGCGCCAGCGCGACATCGTGCGGGCCGACGCCCGGAGCGGGCTTGCCGGTCAGGTAGATGGCAACGACCCCGGGATAGCTCATATCGTAGGTGCGGCCCACGAGCTGCTTGGCCAGCTCGCCGCCGCCCTCGCCGACGGCCATCGTGCCGAGGGCGCCGTAGCGGGTGTGGGAGTCAGAGCCCAGGATCATCCGCCCGCAGCCGGACATCATCTCGCGGTTGTAGCTGTGGATGACGGCCATGTTCGGCGGAACATAGATGCCGCCGTATTTGTGGGCGGCGGACAGGGCAAACTGGTGGTCGTCCTCGTTGATGGTGCCGCCGACAGCGCAGAGGCTGTTGTGGCAGTTCGTCATGACGTAGGGCAGCGGGAACTCCGTCATGCCGGACGCGCGGGCCGTCTGGATGATGCCGACATAGGTGATGTCGTGGCTGGTCATCGAGTCGAACTTCATGCGCAGGTCCTGCTTAGAGTCACCGGTATTATGGGCCTTCAAAATGCCGTAGGCGATGGTGCCTTTTTTGGCGTCTGCCTCTGTGACGCCCGCCGGGGCGGAAGTCTGAGGCACGCCGTTTACAAGGTATACGCCGGTGTCGTGCAGCTTCATGGGAAAACCTCCGTTTTTGCAAATAAGAAATAAAAAATAATAAATAATAAAGATTGTGGAGTTTTCTCCCGTTGGTCGAAAACAAAAACGTAGGGGCGGATTCCATATCCGCCCGGACACAGGCAGCCGCCTTGCGGGCGCATCGCATATAGAATGCGCCCCTACGATGCACATTTTTTGAGCGGAGCGCCAGCGACGCGATCCACCGCATTTATTATTTTTTATTTATTCTTTATTATTTGAGCACCGCTCACTCTGCCAGTCGGCTGATGATTGCCTGGGTAAACTCCTTCGTTCCCGCGGTGCCGCCGATGTCGGCAGTGACGACCTTGCCCTCCTCGACCTGGGCCAGGATGGCGGCATTGAGCTTGGCGGCCTTGTCGGTCTCGCCAAGGTCGTTCAGCATCATGGCAAAGGCCATCAGGATGGCGCTGGGGTTGGCCTTGTCCTGCCCGGCAATGTCGGGGGCAGAGCCGTGGACGGCCTCATAGATGCGGGTGCTGTCGCCGATGTTGGCACTAGGCGCAAAGCCCAGGCCGCCGACGAGACCGGCGCACAGGTCACTGATAATATCGCCGTAGAGGTTCGGCGCAACGAGCACGTCGAACTGCTCGGGCTTCTGCACCAGCTTCATGCACAAAGCGTCGATGATGCAGTCGTCCGCGGCGATCTCGGGGTACTCCGCGGCGACCTCGCGGAAGGTGCGCAGGAACAGGCCGTCGGTCAGCTTCATGATGTTGGCCTTGTGGACTGCCGTGACCTTTTTGCGGCCGTTTTTGCGGGCATAGTCAAATGCAAAGCGGCAGATCTTCTCGCACGCGGGGCGGGTGATGAGCTTGACGCCGTTGGCGATCTCGTCGTTCAGCATATACTCGATGCCCTTGTAGAGATCCTCGGTGTTCTCGCGCACGATGACAAGGTCCACATTGTCAAAGCGGGTCGGTACGCCCGGCAGCGTGTGCACCGGGCGCAGGTTTGCATAGGTGGAAAAGCGCTGGCGCAGCTGCACATTGATGCTGCGGAAGCCTTTGCCGATGGGGGTGGCGGTGGGGCCCTTGAGTGCCCAGCCGCACGCTTCGATCGCATCCAGCGTGCCGGGGGCGATCAGCTCGCCGCTCTCGGCGGCGTACTCTGCACCGGCAGCAAACTCCTGCCATTCAATGCCGGTGTTCAGTGCGGCGGATACCTCGCGGACGCTCTCGGCAATTTCACGGCCAATGCCGTCGCCCGGAATCAGAACTGCTTTCATAAATAATACTTTTCCCCTTTCCCTGTCTTACTCTGCATTTTCTGCGGTATACCTAACATACTACCCGGTTTAGGGCCGGTTGTCAATCCGCATTTTTACACAATAGGCACATTTTGGGCCGCCAGCTTAATTTTTTAAAGCATTCTCTCGAAAAATTTAGAAAGATTTTAAGTTTTCCTTGACGAATTTGCGGAAATGCTATAAAATCAATCTATCAGGCATATTGGTAAGGGAAGCCAGCAGTGATATGCGCCTGTATAAGTATGCAAAGTATATAAAATTGGTCAAAGAGAGGGGTACGCATGATGTATTACCCAGACGTCCCGGCCCTGGAGCCGGATGAGCTTGAGCTGCTCTGCCACGAATATCTGGAACACAACGCCACCCTTGACCCGCATCTGGCGGATCAGATGGGCGTCAAGCGCGGCCTGCGCAATCTGGACGGCACCGGCGTGCTGGCCGGCATCACGAACGTTTCCAACGTTATCGGCTATGACAAGAAGGAGGACGGCACCATCGTGCCCATTCCGGGCCGCCTGGTCTACCGCGGCATCGACATTGACACGCTGGCCGCCGAGGCCGACGCCCATGACCGCTTCATGTTTGAGGAGGTCATCTGGCTGCTGCTGTTCGGCTCCCTGCCCACGCAGGAGCAGTACGCCAAGTTCCGCAAGCTGCTGGAGCATCACCGCGAGCTGCCCCAGGGCTTTGCCGACGACATGATCTTAAATTCGCCGTCGCCGAACCTGATGAACAAGATGGCGCGAAGCGTGCTGGCCATGTACAGCTACGACGAGCACGCCGAGGACAACAGTCTGCCCAACATCCTGCGCCAGAGCATCAACCTGATTGCCGAGCTGCCCACGATGATGGTGAACGCCTACCAGATCAAGCGCCGCGTCTATGACCGGTCCAGCATGTACTTCCACCTGCCCACCGAGGGCCAGAGCACGGCGGAGCATATTTTGAGCACCTACCGCGCCGACCAGAAGTTCACCCACGAGGAAGCGCGTCTGCTCGACCTCTGCCTGCTCGTCCACGCGGACCACGGCGGCGGCAACTGCTCGACCTTCACCTGCCGCGTGCTGTCCAGCTCCGGCACGGACACCTATGCGGCCATCAGCTCGGCCATCGGTGCGCTGAAAGGCCCCAAGCACGGCGGCGCGAACCTGAAGGTCATGCACCAGCTGGATTACATTCTGGAAAATGTCGAGGACCCGTCCAACGACGACGAGGTCCGCGAGTTCCTGCGCAAGATCCTCCGCAAGGAGCGCGGCGACGGCAGCGGCCTGATCTACGGCATGGGCCACGCCGTCTACACGATGAGCGACCCCCGTGCGCAGATTTTGAAAACCCACGCCAAGAGCCTGGCCTACAAGAAGGGCTACGACGAGGAGTACGAGCTGCTGTGCAGCATTGAGCGCCTGGCCCCGCAGGTCTTTGCCGAGGAAAAGCACGGCCCGAAGAAGGTCTGCGCCAACGTGGACCTGTTCAGCGGCCTGATCTACCGTATGCTCGGCATCAGCGAGGACCTGTACACCCCGCTGTTTGCGATAGCCCGTGTGCCCGGCTGGTGTGCCCACCGCGTCGAGGAGGTCGAGTTCGCGAACCGCATCATCCGCCCCGCCTACAAGTACCTCGGCAAGCCGCAGGAGTACGTTCCGCTGGAGAAGCGATAAGATGGTATTTTCCCGGTGCAAGTGTGCACCGGGATTTTTTTGCGCACAGTAGGGGCCTACCCACAAACACCCGTCCGCCGTAATCGCCCCGGAGCGGTCAAGACCGCTCCCTACAAAGCAGCCGTGAGTGTCGGTTTGTAGGGGAGGGTCTTGACTCTCCCGGGTCGTTCACGGCTGCCGCAGCGTTCACGGGAGGGATGAATCCCTCCCCTACACATGACCAGCGAAGGGGCCCCAAAATTTTCTTGCTTTTCTCCGCTGTTTTTGGTATAGTATTCTCTGTTTTTTAACCACAAGGAGATACTATTTCATGTCCGAACATGCCAATAAAAGAGAAAAGCGGCTGGCGATGCTGGTCGTGGCGGCGGTGGTGCTGTTCACGGTGCTGCTCATCGTGGAGACGTTCCGCCTGCTGCTGCCCGGGCTCTGGTCCGCGTTTTCTGCCGGGGATGAGCAGGCGCTGAGCGAATACCTGGCCAGCCAGGGGCGGCTGCGCAGCTTTCTGACGCTGTGGTTCCTAGCCGTCGTGCAGGTGCTGTCGCTCGTCATTCCGGCCATGCCGGTGCAGCTGGCGGCAGGGCTGGCCTACGGCCCGTGGATGGGCTTTCTGACGAGCTTCTCGGCCTCCGCCGTCGCCAACATGAGCGTCTACCTCATTGCACGGCGGCTCGTGCCGGTCATCCGCCGCCTTGTCGCCGACAACCCCAAGGCTGCGAAGCTGCTGGACAGCGTGCGCAGCAGCAAGGACCCCTGGTTTTACACAATTCTGGCGTTCATCACGCCGGGGCTGCCCAACGGCATCATTCCCTATGCCGCCGCCAACGCGGGGATGCGCCCGAAGCAGTTTTTAGCGGCCATCTTCATCAGTCTGCCCTTCCCCACCCTGCTGACCTGCGCGGCAGGCAGCTTTATGCTGGAGGGCAACTGGCTGTTCACCGTGCTGACCGGCATTGTGCTGTTCAGCTTTGTGGGGATTCTGTTCTTCAACCGCACAAAATTCATCGCGTGGGCACATGAGGTCAAAAACAGGCATACCCAAAAGGCCGGCGCGTAAGCTCCGGCCTTTTGGGTATAGGCTTCCCCATCGGGGGAAGCTGTCCGCGAAGCGGACTGATGAGGGCAAAGTTCATCTTGCTTTCCCGCTCACGGTCTGCATCTGTCAGCCCGCCCCTCATCCGGCCCTGCGGGGCCACCTTCAGTCTACGCGCTAAGAGCCGCCTACGGCGGTTGCGCTCCGACACGCGCCTGCGGGCGCAGCCCCAAGGGGGAAGGCTTTTGGGAGGTTACACAAACACCGCCTGCACCAGCACCATATACAGGGCGGTGCCCACGGCGATGCTGAGCAGCGTGTTCTTCTTCCACAGGTGCAGCCCCACCACGGCGGCCCCGGCAAGCAGCTCCGGCAGGCCGTGGGTGGGGCCGAGCAGGTCCACGCCGCGCAGGCAGTAGACGACGAGCATCGCCATGATGGCGCAGGGCAGCACCCCGGCCAGATACACCACAAATTTCGGCGTGGGCCGCCCGCCGCCGAACACCACAAACGGCAGGAAGCGGATCAGCGCTGTCACGCCCGCCACAACGGCCACAAGCAGCGCACCGTGTACATCAAACGGCATGGTCGGCCTCCTTTTTCTGCATAAAACCGCGCAGCACCGTCAAGGCTGCCGTGATGCCCACCATGGACGGGATCAGGAAATCGCTGCTGCCGAAAACCAGCAGACAGACCAGCGACACCCCCAGCCCCACCAGCGCGGGGGTATGGTCGCGGCTGGCCTTCCACTGCTCGGTCATAACGACGAGGAACAGCGCGGTCATCGAAAAGTCGATGCCCGTCGTGTCAAACGGCAGCACACTGCCCAGCAGTGCGCCCGCCACGCCGCCCGCGATCCAGTAAAGCTGGTTCAGCAGCGACACCCAGAAATAGTATTTTTTCAGGTCCACGCCCTCGGGCACGCCGCCGCTGCACACGACGGAATAGGTCTCATCGGTCAGTGCAAAAATCAGGTACGGCTTGGCCGCGCCGGTGTCTTTATAGCGTTCCAGCATCGAAATTCCGTAAAACAGATGCCGCGCGTTGACCATCAATGTCATGATCGCCGCCGAGATCAGCGACGCGCCGCCCGCCAGCAGGTCAATTGCGACATACTGCATGCTGCCCGCGTAGATCAGCCCGCTCATGACCAGCGCCCACCCCGCGCCGTAGCCCTTGCTTTGCAGGAGCACACCAAAGCCCAGCCCCAGCACGATATACCCCGCCATGATGGGCAGGGACCGCACAAAGGCGTAACGAATCGTTTTCACTTTTCTTTTCCTCTTTAACCTATTAAAGTGCTATGTTGGGTAGTATAGCACAAAAAAATTCCCCGCGCAAGCGGGGAAAAGGCATTGTTCAATAGTACCGCAAACGGGCACGGGCGGATGCTAAGCACCGCCCCGGGGACCCTGCGGCTGCCGCCTCGTTTTACGCCTTCTCGCTCTCCCACCGGGCCACCAGCGGGGCGGCCACAGCGGAAAGCGCCTCCCGTGCGGTGTTGATGGCATTCACGTCCACGGGGGTCAGCTTGTCGGCCTTTTTGTGCTTCAGAACGCGCTCCAGCGTTCTTTCTGCTTCTTTGATTTTAGTACGGGTCTCACGGTCCAGCGCCTTGCCGGCCTTGCTGCCCAGCGCGGTCTTCACGCGGTAAAGCGCGGCCTCGCCGGCGTTCAGCGCCTCCAGCGCGGCCTTGCGCTCCTTGTCCTGCCCGGCAAAGGCGGCGGCGTTCTCCTTGGCGCGTTTGATCTCATCCTCGGTCAGGTTCGATGTGCCCGAGATCGTGATGCTCTGCTGCTTGCCGGTGTCCATGTCGCGCGCCTTGACCTTGACAATGCCGTTGGCGTCGATGTCAAACGTGACCTCGATCTTCGGCACGCCCGCCCAGGCGCGCTTGATGCCGCGCAGCGTGAAGGTGCCCAGCAGCTTGTTGTCCCTGGCAAACTCGCGCTCGCCCTGCAGCACTTTAATTTGCACCGTTTTCTGGAACGGCGCGGCGGTGGTGAATACCTTGCTGAACCGCGTCGGGATCGTGGAGTTGCGCTCGATCAAATGCGTTGCCACGCCGCCGACGGTCTCGATGGAAAGGGTCAGCGGGGTCACGTCCATCAGCAGCAGATCCTCGCCGGGGCCGGAGAGCATCTCACCGCCCAGACGTCCGGCCTGCACCGCCGCGCCCAGTGCAACGCACTCGTCGGGGTTCAGCGATTTGGACGGCTCCAGACCGGTCATCCGCACGACCTTGGCCTGCACCGCCGGGATGCGGGTCGAGCCGCCGACCAGCAAAACCTGATCCAGGTCGCTGGCCGAAAGGCGTGCGTCGCTCAGGGCGTTGCGAACGGGCAAGGCGGTGCGCTCGATCAAATCGGCGCAGAGCTCCTCAAATTTAGCGCGTGTCAGCGTAGTTTGCAGGTGCAGCGCACCGTCTGCCGCCATCGTGAGGAACGGCAGATTGATGTCGGTCTGCTTCGCGCTGGAAAGCGCTTTTTTCGCCTTTTCGGCCTCCTCGCGCAGGCGCTGCATCGCCACGCGGTCATTCGTCAGGTCCACGCCGTGTTCGGCCCTGCACCGGTCTGCCAGCCAGTTGACGATGCGCTCGTCAAAGTCGTCGCCGCCCAGAAAGTTATCGCCGCAGGTCGAAAGCACCTGCACGATGCCGTCGCCGATGCGGATGAGCGACACGTCAAATGTGCCGCCGCCGAGGTCGTAGACCATGACGGTCTGGGTGCGGCCATTGTCCAGCCCGTAAGCCAGCGCCGCGGCTGTCGGCTCGTTGATGATGCGGCGCACTTCCAGCCCGGCAATGCGCCCGGCGTCCTTCGTGGCCTGGCGCTGCGCATCGTTAAAGTAGGCGGGCACGGTGATGACCGCCTCGGTGACAGGCTCACCGAGATACGCCTCGGCATCGGCCTTCAGTTTTTGCAGGATGAGGGCGCTCAGCTCCTGCGGCGTGTAGCATTTTCCGTCGATGGGCACGCGGGTCTCGCTGCCCATCAGCCGCTTGACGCTGGACACGGTGCGGGGGGCGTTCGTCACGGCCTGGCGCTTGGCGGGCTCGCCCACCAGCCGTTCTCCCACCTTGGTGAACGCGACGACAGAGGGCGTCGTGCGCTGCCCCTCGGCGTTGGGGATGACGACGGGCTTGCCGCCCTCGACCACCGCCACACAGCTGTTGGTAGTCCCCAGGTCAATTCCGATTATTTTTGCCATGGTGGTGCTTGTCCTTTCAAAAAAGACACTTTTGAATCATAATTCTATTGTAGCGCCTGCCGCCGGGAAAAGTGTTGCGATTTCGTAAATAAATTGGGGCGAATTTTATAAACCTGCGGGGCCACCTTCCCCCCTCGGGGGAAGGCTAAGAAAATGTTGACGCACACGCCCCAACGTGCTATAGTTAGTTTAAAGCACTAAAGAGGGGGATTCCTATGGCACGCACCGCAACGGTCACCCGCAATACGCGGGAGACACAGATCACGCTGACGATTGACCTGGACGGCACCGGCAGGGCCGACCTGCACACGGGCATCGGCTTTTTTGACCACATGCTGGACGGCTTCGCCCGCCACGGCCTGTTTGATGTAAGCGTCACCTGCCGCGGCGACCTGGACGTAGACTGCCACCACACAATTGAGGACATCGGCATTGCGCTGGGCACGGCCATAAAAGAAGCGCTGGGCGACAAGGCCGGGCTGGTGCGGTACGGCAGCTGCATGCTGCCGATGGATGAGACGCTGGCACTCTGCGCCGTCGATCTGGGCGGGCGGCCCTACTTTGTGTACGACGCCAGCTTTGCAGGCCAGAGCTGCGGCGGCATGGACACCCAGATGGCGCGGGAGTTTTTCTACGCCGTATCGTACAGCGCCATGATGAATCTGCATCTGAAGGTACTCTACGGGGAGAATGACCACCATAAGCTGGAGGCCATGTTCAAGGCGTTTGCCAAGGCGCTGGACGCCGCGACGCGCAGAGATGCGCGGATCGACGGCGTTTTGTCCACCAAGGGGACGCTGTAAGGGAGATGCTCGGCGGCGGGAACGACGGGCGCCTATAGAATACGCCCGCGGCCGTTTCCCGCCGTGGACAGCATATACATTAGGAGGGAAAGCAGTATGTACAAGGACATCATCGACACCATCGGCTTTGTGGAGAGCTACGACCCCGAGCTGGGCGCGGCTATGCAGCGTGAGCTGGGCCGCCAGCGGCAGAACATTGAGCTGATCGCCAGCGAGAACATCGTTTCCCCCGCCGTCATGGCGGCCATGGGCAGCGTGCTGACGAACAAGTACGCGGAAGGGTACCCCGGCCACCGTTATTACGGCGGCTGCCAGTACGTCGATCAGGTCGAGCAGATCGCCATTGACCGCGCCTGCAAGCTGTTCGGTGCGAAGTATGCCAACGTCCAGCCGCACTCCGGCGCACAGGCCAACCTGGCCGTCTACTTTGCGCTGCTGAACGTCGGCGACACCGTCATGGGCATGGACCTGTCCCAGGGCGGCCACTTGACCCACGGCTCCCCCGTGAACATGAGCGGCAAAAACTACAACTTTGTCTCCTACGGCGTCTCCGCCGAGGATGGCCGCATCGACTACGCCGCACTGGCCAAGCAGGTCGCGAAGGTCCGCCCCAAGCTGCTGGTCGCCGGTGCGTCGGCCTATCCCCGCGCCATCGACTTTGAGAAGCTGGCCGAGATCGCCCACGGCTACGGCGCGATGCTGATGGTCGATATGGCGCACATTGCGGGTCTTGTCGCAGGCGGCCAGCACCAGAGCCCCGTACCCTACGCCGACGTGGTCACCACCACGACCCACAAGACGCTGCGCGGCCCCCGCGGCGGCCTGATTTTGACCAACAACGAGTATATCATCAAGCGCATCAACTCCGCCATCTTCCCCGGCACGCAGGGCGGCCCGCTGGAGCACGTCATCGCCGCGAAGGCCGTCTGCTTTGGCGAGGCGCTGAAGCCGGAGTTCAAGGAGTATGCCCGCAAAATCGTTGAGAACGCGAAGGCGCTTGAAGCCGAGCTGACCGCCCGCGGCGTGAAGCTGGTCTCCGGCGGCACGGACAACCACCTGCTGCTGATCGACCTGACCGACGAGGACTGCACCGGCAAGGAGCTGGAGCACAATCTGGACGAGGTGCACATCACCGCGAACAAGAACACCGTCCCCGGCGAGAAGCGCAGCCCGTTTGTGACGAGCGGCGTGCGCATCGGCACCCCCGCCGTCACGACCCGCGGCATGGGTCCCGACGAGATGAAGGTGATCGCCGACTGCATTGCAGACTGCGTGTTTGACTTTGCGAGCAAGAAGGACGAGGTCGCCAGCAAGGTCGAGGAGCTGACGAAGAAGTTCCCGCTGTATGAATAAGCCTTGATTGAAAAATACCGCTGCCTGTGGATGCACATGGACAGCGGCTTTTGTTTGTGTGCAGGGTTGGCGGCGGCGGAAGGTTTACGGATCGCCGCTGTAGGGGGCGGCGTCCCCGACGCCCCGCGGAGCGGTCAAGACCGCTCCCTACGATGCAAAAGATAAACGGGCGGCAATGGCAAGGCTGCGGGCCGGGCATGCCCGGCCCCTACAGGGTGGCTTTGTTTGTGCGTAGGGGCGGATTCCATATCCGCCCGCAGGCGTGTGCGGCGGCGGAAGGTTTACGGACCGTCGCTGTAGGGGGCGGCGTCCCCGACGCCCCGCGGAGGTGAGCGGCGACGGGAGGTACACGGGAGGGATGAATCCCTCCCCTACGGATATACCGTTGACGGCAGTTTTCCGGGAGGTGGCGGAGGGGTCAAGACCCCTCCCTACAAAGCAAACCGTTAAGGGGGATTCAACCGTTAGGCTGCGGGCCGGGCATGCCCGGCCCCTACAGGGGCATTCACGATAGCCACGCCCTCGCCAGCGCCTGCGCCACCTTCTCCACATCGTCCTCCTTCAGGGCCGAGTACCCCGCTACCACGGTATCCGCCCGGCAGAGCTCGGGCCGGGCGAGATAATACTCACTCAGGCCGCGCAGCCGCACGCCCTGCTGCGCCGCGGCGGCGACCATGGCACGCTCGCCGCCGGCTCCCGGCAGCGTCAGCAGAAAATGCAGCCCGCTGTGTACGCCGTCCAGCTCCACGCCCGGCAGCGCCGCGCGCAGCGCTGCCGCAAACGCCTCCATGCGGCGCTTGTAGGCAAGGCGCATCCGGGCAAGATGCCGCGTGAAATATCCGCCCGCCATGAACTCGCAAAGCGTCTGCTGCTCAAAGCGGCTGACTGTGTTGGCGTAGGTCGCAAAATCCCGGCGATAGCGCGCCAGCAGGTTTTGCGGCAGCACCATGCAGGCAATGCGGATGCCCGGGGCCAGACTTTTTGAAAACGTCGTCAGGTAGACCACCGGGCCGTCCGGGCCCGCCATGCCCTGCAAACTGGGCAGCGGGCGCGTATCAAAGCGAAACTCCGAGTCGTAGTCGTCCTCCAAAATGTACCGCCCGGGCCGGGCCGCTGCCCAGGCCAGCAGCTGGGCGCGGCGGGTCGCAGGCATCGTAACACCCGTCGGAAAGTGATGACTGGGCGTCAGATAGCAGAGGTTTGCGCCGCTTTTTTCCAGCGCGTCGGCGGGCAGGCCCTCGCGGTCAATGTCCACCAGCGTGCAGGGAATGCCGCTGTTCTGCAGGACTGTCCGCGTGCGGAAGTAGCCGGGGTTCTCGATGGCCGCCATGCCGTCGCTGAACAGGTGCGCCAGGCACCCGAGCAGATACTCAATGCCCGCGCCGACGACGATCTGCTCCGGCGTGCATTCCACACCGCGGTACACCGACAAATATTCCGCGATCTGTGTGCGCAGCGGGGCGTCGCCCTGCATTTCGCCGCGCTGTAAAAGCTCGGGCCGCTGGTAGAGCAGCTCCTTCTGGATGCGTCCCCAGCTGCGCGCCGGGAACAGCGCCGTGTCCACGCTGCCGGTGGACAGGTCGTAGACCGGCTGCGGCGCGGCGGGCGGCTGCGGTGCAGGGGCGGCGGGTGTGCGGCGGGCGCGGCTGTGCAGCATGCCGTAGGTCTTTTGCACATAAAAGCCGCTGCGGGGGCGCGACTCGGCCAGACCCTCGGCGGCCAGCATCTGGTAGGCGGCGTCCACCGTGTTGACGCTGACGCCCTGCTGCGCAGCCATCGTGCGGCGGCCCGGCAGCGGCGTTCCGGGTGCGCGCTGGCCGGTGCGGATCTCATCCGCCAAGGCGGCGTACAGCTGCTCATACAGCGGCGTTTTTTGGTCGGCATCCAACTCTATCATGACAGTCCTCCACACTGGCCCCATAAAAAAATCAAAAACTGAGCATTTATTCAGAGCCAGAAATCAGTATAATAAAAACATACCTTCCCGGAAGGAAAATGTCAATAGAGGTGTACGAAACTATGTCTACCGCAACGATGTGGCTGCTGCTGTTCGTTGTAGCAGCCCTGGCACTGCTGATCGCAGCGCTGACCAAAACGAAATTCACCGTGCAGAAAATCAGCATCGTCGGCATCATGGCCGCGATGAGCTTTGTCGCGTATGAGTTCTTCCGCATCCCGAACGTCTTTGGCACGGGGTCCAGCTTCCATCTGGGCAACACCTTCACGGCGCTGACCGCCATGCTGCTGGACGGTGTGTCCGGCGGTCTGGCCGGTGCCATCGGCCTGGCGCTGGCCGACGTTGTCGCCGGTGACCCGGGCTACGCCATCACGACCTTTATTCTGAAATTCATCATCGGTCTGGTCTGCGGCGCGGTGTCCCACAAGGTCATCCACCTCAGGACCTTCCCCACCGGCAACAAGCTCAAGTACGTGGCCGCCGTCACGGCGTCGGCCTTCAGCGGCCTGCTGGTCAACGTGTTCACCGACCCGTTCATCGGCTACTTCCGCAACCTGTACATCTTTGGCCAGCCCGCGGAGTTCGTCTCCGTCGTGACCAAGATCGCCAGCGGTGTGACGCTGGTCAACTCCCTGCTCTCCACCGTCTGCGCCGTTGTCCTGTACATCGCCCTGCGCCCCGCCCTGGAGAAGGCACATCTGCTGCCGAAGGAGTGATTCTCCCAAAGCCTTCCCCCGAGGGGCTGCGCCCGCAGGCGCGTGTCGGAGCGCAACCGCCGTAGGCGGCTCTTAGCGCGTAGACTGAAGGTGGCCCCGCAGGGCCGGATGAGGGGGAAGCCTTTTCAATTCAACATCCTCATTTCTGTTTACCCCCGCTTCGGCGGGGTTTTTGTTTTGCGGCAAATTATGTAAAAATTGCAAAAAGACTGGCGTTCCGGTGGGAAATGGTGTAAAATGAATTTACATATTGTGTAAACACACCATGCTCCCACGCGAAAGGAGCCTTTCATGGCAGGCAAAACCAAATCACAAAAGAAAAAAGCGCTGGATATGCGCAGCAAGATGTATCTGGTGCTGGCTTTGTGCAGCGTCATGCTGCTGGTCAGCGTCGGCATCTCGCTGGTGCTCATCGGCGGCATCGACCTCGGCGGCGCGGACGCCCAGAGCGTCTCCACCGTGGACAGCGCGTCCATGGTCGTCGAGAGCGGCTATAATAAAGAGGAAAACACCATTGATACCCAGGCCTACACCTCGACGATCCTTGAGCAGGCCGCCGACGCGGGCGACAGCTATGTGGACGAGACGCTGTTTCTGGGCGACAGCAACACGGCCCGCATGTACCGCATGTTCGACTATTGCAGCTACGACAACGCCATCGGCTCGGTGGGTATGACCGCCAAGAGCCTGGCGACCTTTGCCTGCGTGCAGGTAAGCACTTCGTCCGGCTACATCACAATGCCCCAGGCCGTGGCGAAATTGCAGCCGCGCCGGGTCATCCTGACCTTCGGCACGAACGACCTGAACCCCGGCTATAAGGCCGCGGACTTCGTCAAAAACTACCAAACCGGCATCGAGGCCATCGTCACCGCCTACCCCAGCGTGGACATCATCGTCAACGCCATCCCGCCCATCGGGCAGCAGCACTCCAACCAGAGCCTGACCCAGACCCAGGTGGACGAGTACAACAAAGCGCTCGTCGAAATGTGCCAGGAGAAGGGCTGGAAGTTCCTGAACAGCGCCGAGGTGCTGAAGGATTCCGTCACCGGCTACGCCAAGAGCGGCTATGTAGAGACGAGCGACGGCATCCATCTGACCCGCACGGCGATGGACGCGCTGTTCAACTACATCCGCACCCACAGCTACATTACCGAGGATGACCGCCCCGCGCTGACGACGATCCCGAAGCACACCGGCGAGAAGGACGCCGTGGTCTACACGGTGCCGGTGGTCAGCTCCTCCAGCACGGCGACGGCCACGCCCGAACCCGAGGTGACCGAGACACCGGCCAGCAGTGAGGCCGAGGCCACCGCCACCCCGGAACCTGAGGTGACCGCGACACCTGAGCCGACTGCAACGCCGAGTCCCACACCCGAACCGACTGCAGAGCCGACACCGGCACCCCCTGAGCCGACTACAGAGCCGACACCGACACCCCCCGAGCCGACCACGGAGCCGACACCCACTCCCCCGGAGAACACCTCCGATGCAGATGTTCCCGCCGGGAATGACGGAACTCAACCTACATAAAACACCGACCCCCGCAGCACTGACGCTGCGGGGGTCTTTTTCTTATGCTTTTTTGCCGAGCAGCTCGGTGCGGATATACCGGAAGCAGGCGTCCTCGCCCTCGTCGCGCAGGATCAGCAGGCAGGTCTCCAGCTCCTTGCGGGTCTCGGGGTGCAGGATGTAGTGGTCCCTGCTGCGGTCATAGTACTCCCACGCCGCTGCGTCGGTGTACTTGTCGCCCTTATAGTTCTTGCTGGCGGCAATGCGGTCACAGACCATCTCGGCCACGTAGCGGGCGGGCATCCGCATACCGGCCATGGCGTGGTCGCCGTCCGGCGCGTAGTCGATCCAGTATTCCAGATGGTGCTTGTTGCGGCCCTTATGGTGCAGCCAGGCGGCGCTGTAGCCCTCGGCCTGGCGCTGGGCGTTGTTGGGGCTGCACGTCCCCTGCCAGTATTTGGCCCCGGCCCAGAACTCCACGGGGGCCAGCTTGCTTAAATCATGGGTCAGGCCCTGCCAGTACAGCCCGCAGCGGAAGCAGTTTTTCATCACCAGCATTTTGTGATGGCGGATCGTTTTGTAGTGTTTAATGGGATGCCACAAGGTCTTTTTTCCTCCCCGGGATCATGAGTTTTGCCAGCACCGGCAGCAGCATACAGCTGATCGGCACAAACGCAAAGTGCCACAGCATCGGTACAAGATGGGTATGGATTGCAGCGTGCGCCTTGGACAGCACCATCCAGGACGCCGGGGCCGCCAGCCCCAGCCCCCAGACAATGCACGGCGGCACCAGCTGCGCCGCCGTGCCGCGGCGCAGGCAGACAACAACGCTCACCGCGCCGACCAGCAGCGCAAACAGCAGCAGCTGCCATGCCGTGACGCTGACGGGCCCGAGCTGCAAAAGCGGCTCCGTACTCTCACGGAAATACTGCGCGAGCACCTGCGGCACGTTCACGTCCCGCACCGCGCCGTCCGTCAGGCTGACGCGGTCCGTGACGGCCCGGGTCATGTTCTGCCAGGCGTCCGCTGCGCTGCCGAAGCAGAGCCATTCCTGTGTGAACCAGAGCGCCAGCGCCGCAGTCACACCGCCCAGCGCCGAGACACCCGCCCCGACGGTGCGGCCCAGCCAGACGAGCGCGCCGTGCGGGTCGCGCCGCACAAAATACGCCTTGGCTGCCGCGTAGCAGAGCGGGATCTCACACAGGATCAAAAATGTTGTGATAAATTCAAACCCGCACATGCAGCGCACCATGCAGGCGGCGGCCACCAGCGGCCAGCACCCGCGGGGCGTTTTGCCGCGCACGCGGGTGCAATGGCAGAGCCAAAGCGCCGCCAGCAGCGGCAGCAGCCAGGTCCAGAGGCACCAGTACAGGTCCTTCATGCCGCGCTGCAGCCAGGGAGCCAGCAGCACCGACGCAAACCCGAACGCTGCCGCCAGCGGGCCGAATTCTTCCCACACGGCCAGCGCCGCAAGCAGCTCCGCCGCGTAGAACAGCGTGCTGTTCAGCCAGTAGAGGGCGGTCTCCCGCGCCAGACCGTCGGGCAGCCAGTGCCGCAGCAGACGGTTGACCCCGCCGAACAGCCAGCCCTGCAAGCCCGACTGGTGGGTGTAGGGGTGGAACGCCGCCGCGTCGGTGGGGGTGTCGTCCCGGAACAGTGCGCGGTTCGTGTCGTCGCTCCAATCGTCGGTGTAGACACCCAGAAAGCCGCCGGGGGCGTGCTGCCCCTGCTCCATCTGGTGGATGCGGCCATAGACGAGCGTCTGGGAGCCTGTATCCCACACGCCGGTCAGGTAGGCGCTGGCATTGTGCCGCACCGTGGTCAGCAGCGCGGCCAGCGCCAGCACTGCCAGCAGGGTCGCCGCGCCGCGCAGGGGTGCGGGCAGCGTCTGCCATATTCCTTTTGCTTTTGTCAATGTTATCGATCCCATTTGTCGCACAGCGCAGCGATCTGGCTGGCAAATTTTGCAAGGTCCTTGTTGGCCCCGCCCTGGTTGTGGCGGATGACCTCCAGCAGGCGCTGGCCCATGTTGGCCAGCCGGTCATAGGCCGCGCTGGTGCGCACGGTCTCGGCGGATTTCGTCTTGATGATCTTCCGGGTGTTGCCGACCTCGGCGCAGGCGACGCGGCCCTCGGCGGCGATCCAGATCGAGCCGTTGTAGGGGGCGTCGGCCTCGTAGCCTTCCTCCTTCAGATGGTTGGCCCAGTGCTCGGCGACGGCGTCCTCGCCGTGGTTGACAAAGACGAACTTCGGCTTTTCGTCAAAGGCGCGGAGCCAGGCTTCCAGCCCGTCCTTGTCGGCGTGACCCGAAAGCCCGCCCAGCTGCGCAATGCGGGCCCTGACCTGCACCGGCTCGCCAAAGAGCTTGACCTCCTGCGCACCGTTGACCAGCGCGTTGCCTAAGGTGCCGGGGCTTTGGTAGCCGACGAACAGCACCGTACACTCGGGCCGCCAGAGGTTATATTTTAAGTGGTGGCGGATGCGGCCCGCGTCGCACATGCCGGCGGCGGAGATGATGACCTTGGGCGTCGGGTCGCCGTTGATGGCCATGGATTCCTCTTTCGTCTCGCTGACGTGCAGACCCGGGAACTGCAGGGGGTTCCGGCCGCTCTGCACCAGGGCGAGGGCTTCGTCGTCGTAGCACTCGGCAAAGTTTTCCCGGAAGATCGTGGTGGATTTGCTTGCCAGCGGGCTGTCCACGAAGACCGGGAAGTTTTCGTGGCCCTTGATACGGCCCTCGGCCTTGATCTGACGGATAAAATACAAAAGCTCCTGCGTGCGGCCCACGGCAAAGCTGGGGATGACGACATTGCCGCCCTTGTCGAACGTCGATTGCAGCACGGCGCTCAAATCGCCGATATAATCCGGTTTCGGGCCGTGGCTGCGGTCCCCGTAGGTGGATTCCATGACAAGGTAATCCGCGTGGCCCGGGTTGGACGGATCCTTGATGAGCGGCTGATGGGTGTTGCCGATGTCGCCCGAGAAAACGATGATCTCCGGCGTGCGGCCCGGCTCCGCAATGCGCAGCGAGACGGACGCGCTGCCAAGCAGGTGCCCCACATCGGTAAAGCGCATCTCGATTTTGCCGGTTGGCCCGTCGAACAGCGTCTGCCACGTCTCATAGGGGCAGGGCACAAACTGCTTCATGACGTTCTGCGCGTCCTCGACGGTGTAGTCCGGCTCGATCATCTCGGCGCCGCTGCGCATGGCCTTGCGGTTTTTCCACTCGGCCTCCTGCTCCTGAATGTGGGCGGAATCCTCCAGCATGATGGCGCAGAGGTCGCGGGTCGCATCGGTGGTATAGATGGGGCCGCGGTAGCCGTTTTTGTACAGGTACGGGATGCGGCCCGAGTGGTCGATGTGCGCATGGGTCAGCAGCAGTGCCTCATAGGTGCCGGGCGCGCAGGGCAGGTCGGCGTTCTCATACACGTCGCGGCCCTGCTCCATGCCGCAGTCGATCAGAAAGCGGTGTCCCGCCGCCTCCAGCTGTGTGCAGCTGCCGGTCACTTCCCGGTCAGCGCCTAAGAATGTGAGCTTCATGTGGGAGAACCTCCTTTATTTGGGGATGTTGCGGGTAGAACCGGGAATGGGCGGCCACGGAAAGCCCGTCGGGACCCTTCAGGCCTCGCAAGCTCGGCCAGCCCTTCGGGCCCGGACCCCTCTGTCGCTCCGCGACATCTCCCCGCGCAGCGGGGAGTCACCCCTAAAAGGGGAGCCTTTTTGCGCGGGCGGAGCCCGCGAGGAAAGCCTCCCCATCAGGGGAGGTGGCCGCGAAGCAGGCCGGAAGGGTTCGTGAGGTTGGCGGGTGGCTGCCGTCCCCGGTTCAGCCTCTGCGTCCGACCCCGTACTGCGGGGCCTCCGGCAGCACAAACTCTGTGGTAAAGTTGGCGGTCAGGTCGTTGATGTTCATCCGAACGCTCCAAAAGACATCGCCGTAATCGCGCAGGACCGTGTACTCCGCACCCAGACCGGCCAGAGTCGCCGTGTCGGTGACGATGTAGACTACATCCCCCTCGGGGGCGTACTCGGTCAGACTGTTCTGGTAGACGCGGCTGACCGTGCCGCCGTCGGCCAGCGCCCGGGCGGCTTCTGCGGTGGTGCTGACCAGCTGAATGCGCCCTGTCGCGGGCAGGGCGGCCATCAAATCCCCGCGGGTGATCTCGCCGTATTCCGGCTCGGTCACACCGCCCGCGAACGCCTCGACGGACGCCCCCTCCGGCAGCCCCGTGGCCGGGTCATTTGTGACGATCTCGGCGTAGAGCGCCGCCAGATAGTTGCCGAAGCTGATGGTTTTGTTGGCGTCGGGGTTCGCCGCGTAGGTGAACAGCGGCGTGTAGAGGATGCTCTGGTCGTCGGCGTCCAGCGTGGCGATCTCCGCCGCGGCGCTGGTATAGGCGTCCGCACCGGCCTGCTGGGCCTCGTCTGCCGTCTCGGTGGGGGCGGTGGTGTCACTGCCGCCCACGGCCTCGGTGTCCTTGCCGGGGTCGGCGGCATCGGCAGCGGTGTCGGCCTGCGCGGCGTCGGCGGTGCTCATCGCCAGCCAGGTGGCGCGGCGGCTCTCCATCTCGGCAGCCGCCACAGGCTGCCGGACCTCAACGCGGCAGCCGCCGCCCTGGGTAAAGACCAGGTCCAGCTGCGCCACGCCGGTCAGACCCAGGTCCGCGCCCAGCACGTTCGTGCCGTTTTCCGCCGTTGTGCCGTCAATAATAGCCGTCACGCCCTGGCTCAGCAGGGCCTTCTGCCAGTCGCCCGCCGGGGCGGTGGAGGCAATCGCAAGGATGGCATCGCACCCGGCGTTCTGCAGGGCGGTGATCTGCTCGGCGGCGGTGTCGGTCCAGTCGCGGGCCGTAATGAACTCCCCGTTGGACGCCGAGATGACCGCGGCCTGCGCCGGGTCGTTCAGCACAAAGAAGCCGATTTTATACCCCGCGCGCTCCACGACGGTGTAGCGGCCATTGGTCACGCGGTTGCGGCTCCAGCTTGTGGAGCGGTAGAACACAGCGGTGCCCTCGTTGTTCAGCAGGTTGGACGCCAGCGACGGGCCGCTGCCCATGTTGGCGTCGCTGACCAGGCGGGTCGTGCCGTAGGCAAAGTCGGTCAGCGCCATGGCGTGCAGGTCGTACCCCGCCGCCGAGAACGCCGACAGCATATCCATGCCGCCGGTCAGGCTGGCGCTCTCGGTGCCGTGCAGGCTGTCGCCCGCGTCCAGCAGGATGGAATCCGGGGTCGCGCCCTTGAGCGCGGCGGCGTCCGCCAGCGTGGCGCGGTCCCCGCGCAGGCCCGCCGTGGCAAAGATCGGGACCGTGATGTCCCCGACCCGCACGCGGCAGGTCAGGCTCTCGGTGCCGTCGGCCAGCGTGGCCGTGATCGTGCATTCCCCGCTGTCGGTGCGGGCGCGGACCGTGCCGTTTTTGTCCACGGTGGCGACGGTCTTGTCGCTCGTCGTCCAGTAGACCCTGCGTCCGCCTTCCTTCTCGCCCGGCTCGTTCGTCGCCAGCGTGGCGTAGGCGTCCTTGCCGTCCATGTGCAGCTCGTCGGTGTAGGTATCGTTCAGGAGCACCGGCGCGGCGGTCTTGCCGTTGCAGGCGGACACACCGGTAAATTTAAACGGTTTCATGACAAAATCCAGATCCACCGTCTCACTCTGGACACCGTAGTCCGCGCCCGGGGCGCTGAAGGTGCACTGCCACATATCGTAGGTGCCCGCGTAGTCCAGATCGTCGGAGAACCGCGCGATCCAGAGGTTATCGCGCCATTTGTCAAAGGCGGGATCCGTCAAGCGGGCGCGCACCCAGTTGCGGGAGGCATACAGCCCCTGCGCACCGGTGTAGCCGTACTCGGTCAGGCGGTCAAAAAACGCCTGCGTGATCTCGGCCATCTCGGAGGGGAAAACGCCGCTGATGTACTTATCCTCGAGGTCGTAGTAGACCGGGTAGCTCAGCCGGTAGGGCGCGGCGGTGTAGTCGTCCAGCCCCTCCTGCGGCGGAGCGGTCAGGCCCAGCAGCCGCGCGACGTGGTCGGCCTCGCTGCGGGCCTCCTCCACCGTCGTGGCGTAGGAATAAAGGTACGCGCCGAACGGGATGCCCAGCCGGGTGCATTCGTCGGCGTTGCGCCGCCACTGGGGGTCATCCTGCGCCCAGTTTTCCTCCTGGCCGTCCCACTCGCCGCCGAAGCCGCAGCGGATGATGGCAAAGTCGATGCCGGCAGCCTTGGCCTTTTCCCAGTCGATCTCGCCCTGGAACTTGGATACGTCCATGCCTTTGAGCACCGCGGCGGGCATGGCCCGGCCGCTTGTGTTGAAGTAGTAGCCAAGATCGTTCTTCTGCCAGGCCGCGGCGGGCGTGCCGAAGTCCGCCTCGGCGGGGCCACCCTCCTCTGCCGAGCAGCGCACAAGCACCACCGACACGACGACCACGACCAGCAGGCAGAGCAAACACAGCCCCAGCACAAGGCGGCTGCGGCGGCGTTTGGCGCCGGGACGTTTCTTTTTCTTCGGCGGCGGGGGCGCGTCGGGGCGCGGGGCCGTTTGCCCGGCCTGCGGGGCGGGCGCAGCCGTCCGGGCAGGGCGGCGGTAGACTTTGCGTTCTTCTGGCACGGTGCGTTACCTCTCTTGGGCAGATTTTATGCTGTGGATGGATAGTATTAGTGTAGCATTTTGTCGAAGAAATTACAATCGGAAACGCGGGATATTGGGGAATTTTTACAGAATAAAAAAGCGGCGGCCAGTTCCCTGACCGCCGTTCTTTGCCTTCCCCCTCGGGGGAAGCCTTATAACTCCCTGCACGTCCAAAAATAGTACGGCACCTCAAACGCCAGCATGACGCACCAGCCGAAGGCACAGGCAAAGGCGATGCCGGGCAGGCCCACCCGCGGGGCCAGCACCGCAGCAGCGGCAGCGCGCAGCCCCGCCTGTAAGCAGGTGCCGATCAGCGTCGTCGTCATCTTGCCCATGCCGCGGTAAAAGCCCTGGAAACCGTTCGTCAGCGCGGGCAGGGCGTAGAACACCGCCATGCAGCCCAGATACGTGCTGCCCAGTGCAATGACGTCGGCGGCCCCCTCCCCTGCCACAAACAGGGACAGGATGCCCCGGCGCAGCAGCAGCGTCAGGCTGCCCATCAGCAGCCAATAGCCCAGCTCCAATCGCAGGCCCACCGCAAAGCCGCGGCGGATGCGGGCGGTCTGCCCGGCGCCGCGATTCTGGGCAATGTAGGTCGTAATGGCCGTGGCAATGCTCTGCTCCGGCGTGAAGGCAAAATCGTCCACCCGCGTGACCGCGTTGAACGCCGCGATAGCCCCGACCCCCAGCGCGTTGACCTGCCCCTGAATGAGCACCTTGCAGATCGGCTGCACGGCCTGCTGCACCGCCGTCACCGCGCCGTAGCGCAAAATCGGCCCCAGCAGGTCACGGCGGATGCGCCACTGCCCCTGCCCGGGGCAGAGCTCCGGCACACGGCGTGCCATGTAGACGGCGGCCAGCAGCGCGCTGGCGGCCTCGGCCACGACAGTGGTCACGGCGCTGCACACAATGCCGAAACCCAGCCCGCCAATTAAAATGAGATCCAGCACCGCGTTGAGCACAGCGGAGAACGCCAGGAATTTCAGCGGCGTTTTGCTGTCGCCGACACTTTTCAGGCCCGCCGCCAGCGCGTTATAGAAAAACGTGAACGGCGCACCCAGGAACGTGATGCGCAGGTAGATGCCGGTGATGCCAAAAATCGAGTTCGGCACGGCCAGCGCGCGCAGGATCCACGGCGTCAGCGCACAGCCCAGCGCCGCGGCGGCACAGCAGAGCGCCGCGCCGAACAGAAGCGTCGTTGCCAGCGTCTCTTTTAAGCGGGCAGTCCGCTTTGCGCCGAACGCCTCACTCATCAGTACGCCCGCGCCGATGCACAGGCCGCTGATGGCCAAAATCACCAGATTCATGACCGGCCCGGCCACGCCCTCGGCGGCCAGCGCGTCCTGCCCGATGAACCGCCCCGCGATGATGGAATCCACCGCATTGTACGCCAGCTGCAGCCAGTTTCCCAGCAGCAGCGGCACCGCATACAGAAAGAGGTGCCCCAGCGGGGCACCCTTGGTCATATCACGCATGATTTACTTTTTATCTTCTTCTGTCTCGGCAACGATGTAGATGGGACGGTGCTTGACCTCCAGGTAGGTCTTGGCGAGGTACTCGCCCACAATGCCGGTGCAGAACAGCTGGACGCCGCTGCACAGCAGAATGATGCAGACCATGCTGGGCCAGCCGGAGGTCGGGTCGCCGAACATCAGTGCGCGGACGACGACAAAGAGGATGCCGATGAACGCGAGGATGCAGAACAGCACGCCCGCCCCCGCCGCGATCAGCAGCGGCGTGGTCGAGAAGCCGACGATGCCCTCGATGGAGTACTTGAACAGGCCCCAGAAATTCCACTTGGTCGTACCGGCGACGCGCTCGATGTTCTCATAGTCGAACCACTTGGTCTTGAAGCCGACCCAGCTGAAAATGCCCTTGCTGAAGCGGTTGTACTCGGCCATGCTGAGCACAGCGTCGGTCATTTTGCGGCTCATCAGGCGGAAATCCCGCGCACCGTCGACAATTTCCGTATCGGACATCTTGTTGATGATCTGGTAGAACTTGCGGGCAAACCAGCTGCGCAGCGGCGGCTCGCCCTTGCGGGTCGTGCGGCGGGTGGCGGCGCAGTCGTACTCGCCGGTCAGCAGCGTGTCCAGCATCTGCGGCAGCAGCGCGGGCGGGTCCTGCAGATCGGCGTCCATCGTGGCGACGTAATCGCCCTTGGCGGCCTGCAGGCCCGCGTAGATACCGGCCTCCTTGCCGAAGTTGCGGCTGAACGAGACATACCGCACGCGGGGGTCCTGCGCGTGCAGCTCACGCGCAACGCGCAGCGTGCCGTCGCGGGAGCCGTCGTCCACAAAGATAAACTCAAACTCCGCGCCGTGGCTGGCTTTCATCTCCGCCGCCACGCGGGAGGCTTCTTTATAAAAAAGCGGCATCGCTTCTTCTTCGTTGTAACAGGGTACGATCAGACTGATGAGCATGGTAGGACCTGCTTTCGTCAAAAAATTTAGTATCTTTTATTATACCGTAGTTGACGGAGTTTGTAAACAGAGACTATTGAACCACGTGCGCCTTGTTAGGGGCGGCGAAATATTTGCATCGCAATAGCGGCAGCGGCATCGGAGGGGTCAAGACCCCTCCCTACAGTACCGCGTTCACGGGTGCTTTGTAGGGAGCGGTCTTGACCGCTCCGGGGAACTTTGCGGCAGCCGCCCACCAAAAAAGGCAGAGCCTTCGCTCTGCCTTAAAAGTGCTGTAAAATATCAGCCTTTGACCGCGATATTGACCAGCTTGCCCTTGACATAGATCTCCTTGGCAATGGTCTTGCCGGCGATGGCTTCGGCTACGGCGGGCTCGGCTTTGGCGGCGGCGATGGCGTCCGCGTTCTCGATGGCGGCGGGCACCTTGATGCGGGCCTTGACCTTGCCGTTGACCTGCACGGCGATCTCAATCGTCTGCTCGACGCACTTGGCCTCGTCGTAGGTCGGCCAGGCGTGGTAGGCCAGCTGCTCGGTGTGGCCCAGCTGCTGCCACAGCTCCTCGGTCATGTGGGGGGCAAACGGGTTCAGCAGCTGCAGCAGCAGCTCGTACTCTGCCTTGGTCGCACCCCCCTGATCGCTCAGTGCGTTGACGTAGATCATCAGCTGGGCAATGGCGGTGTTGGCCTTCAGCGCGTCAATGTCCTCGCCGACCTTCTTGATGGTGCGGTTGGCAACGGCCTCCAGCTCGGGGCGGACGCCCTCGCCGGGAACGAGCTTCTCGCTCATCGACCAGATCTTATCGAGGAAGCGCTTGCAGCCCTTGATGGAGGAGGTGTTCCACGGGGCGGCCTTCTCAAAGTCGCCGATGAACATCTCATACAGGCGCAGCGTGTCGGCGCCGTACTCGTTGACCACATCGTCGGGGTTAACGACGTTGCCGAGGGACTTGGACATCTTGACGATGGGGTGCTCGGCCATCTCGCCGTACTTCTCGACAAGGGCCTTGCGCGCGCCCTTCTCGTCGCCGTACTCGGCCAGCAGGCGCTTGCGCTCGGCATCGGGCTGGTTCTCAAACGCATGGGGGTTCAGGCCCAGGATCATGCCGTGGGAGGTACGCTTCTGGTACGGCTCCTTGGTGGGCACAACGCCGATGTCATACAGGAACTTGTGCCAGAAACGGCTGTACAGCAGGTGCAGGGTGGTGTGTTCCATGCCGCCGTTGTACCAGTCCACGGGGCTCCAATACTCGAGCGCCTCCTTGCTGGCGATGGCGTCGTGGTTCTTCGGGTCGCAGTAGCGCAGGAAGTACCAGCTCGAACCGGCCCACTGGGGCATGGTGTCGGTCTCGCGCTTGGCGGGGGCACCGCAGCAGGGGCAGGTCGTGCTGACCCACTCGGTATGGCGCGCCAGCGGGCTTTCGCCGTTCTCGCCCGGCTCAAAGTCCTTGATCTCGGGCAGGCGCAGGGGCAGCTCGCTCTCGGGCAGGGGCACCCAGCCGCACTTGTCGCAATAGACCATGGGGATAGGCTCGCCCCAGTAGCGCTGGCGGCTGAACACCCAGTCGCGCAGCTTGAAGTTGACCTGCTTGTGGCCCTTGCCGTTCTCCTCGAGCCAGGCGTACATCTTGTTCTTGGCATCCTCAACGGACAGGCCGTTCAGGAAGTCGGAGTTGACGAGCGTGCCGGTGGCCACGTCGGTGAAGGCCTCCTTGTCGAGGTCGCTGGGCACAGTGCCCTTGACGACCTCGATGATGGGCAGGCCGAACTTTTTGGCAAACTCCCAGTCGCGGGTGTCGTGGGCGGGCACGGCCATGATGGCGCCGGTGCCGTAGGTTGCCAGGACGTAGTCGGAGATAAAGATGGGGATCTCCTTGCCGTTGACGGGGTTGATGCCCTTGACGCCCTCGACGACAACGCCGGTCTTGTCCTTGTTCAGCTCGGTGCGCTCGAAGTCAGACTTGCGGGCGGCCTCCTCCTGATAGGCGGCGACGGCGTCGGCGTTCCGGATAAGGCCCGCATCGACCCACTTTTTGATGAAGGCGTGCTCGGGGCTGATGACCATGTAGGTCGCGCCGAACAGCGTGTCCGCGCGGGTGGTGTAGACCGTCAGGGTGTCGCCCGCGGTGGTGTCGAAGTTGATCTCGGCGCCGTGGCTGCGGCCGATCCAGTTGCGCTGCTGGGTCTTGACGCGGTCGATGTAATCGACGTCGTCCAGATCGTTGATCAGGCGGTCTGCGTAGGCCGTGATCTTCAGCATCCACTGGCTCTTGTTCTTCTGGACAACGGGGCTGCCGCAGCGCTCACAGACGCCGTTGACGACCTCCTCGTTGGCCAGAACGACCTTGCAGCCGGTGCAGTAGTTGACGGTGGTCTCCTTCTTGTAGGCAAGGCCCTTCTTGAACAGCTGGATGAAGATCCACTGCGTCCACTTATAGTACTCGGGGTCGGTAGTGTTGATCTCGCGGTCCCAGTCAAAGGACAGGCCCAGCGCCTTGAGCTGGCTCTTGAAGCGGGCCACATTCTGGGCGGTGACGATCTCGGGGTTGATGTGGTTTTTCAGGGCGTAGTTCTCGGTAGGCAGGCCGAAGGCGTCCCAGCCCATGGGGTACAGGACGTTATAGCCGCACTGACGCTTTTTGCGCGCGACGATGTCCAGCGCGGTGTAGCTGCGCGGATGGCCGACGTGCAGGCCCGCGGCGGACGGGTACGGGAACTCGACCAGCGCGTAGAATTTCGGCTTGGAATGGTCGATCTCGGCATGGAAGGTATCCTCGTCCTCCCAGACCTTCTGCCATTTGGCCTCAACTGTTTTAAAGTCGTATTTCATAATTCTTCTCCCCACAGATGAATTTTAGATGGGTAGCGTTAAAGCCTTCCCCTTGGGGGGAAGGTGGCCCCGCAGGGCCGGATGAGGGGCGCGTGTGCCGCCGCTGCCCGTTTATAGGCTGCCGCGGGAAAGTCTGCCCTCATCAGTCAGCGGTCGGGGCCGCTGACAGCTTCCCCCGAGGGGGAAGCCATTCCGCATTTTTACTGCTCGTCCTCGGGCTGCTCCGGCATCCACTCGCTGGCGGGCACAACCGTGGCGTCGGCCCAGAGGTGCTCGAGGTCGTAGTAGTCGTGGGCCTCCTGCGTAAAGACGTGGACGATGACGCTGCCGTAGTCCAGCAGCACCCAGCGCTTGCCGTCGTGGCCCTCGGTGCGCAGCACCTTGACGCCCTCGCGGTCCAGCTGGAACTCGGCCTCATCGGCCAGTGCGCCGACATGGGTGGTGGACATACCCGTGGCAATGACGAAATATTCGGTGACGGTGGTCAGGTCCTCCACGGCCAGAATGTGGACGTTGACGGCCTTCTTTGCGTCCAGCGCACGCGCCAGACGAATGGCAAGTTCTTTGCTTTCCATAGATGTTCTCCTTAAAGGGGTAGGTTTCGGGCTGCGGGAGGTTCTCTCCCCCACCCGCTGCGGCGGGAGCCCCCTCGCAGAGGGGGCCAAGGGCCTTGCCTCCCTCTGCGAGGGAGGTGGCCCCGCAGGGCCGGAGGGAGAGAACCTTGCGGTTGCCCGAAGCATTTTCTATTTACGTTTTACGCTGCCGGCTGGCTCTCGGTATCGGTGGAATCCGTGTCGGTGCTCTCGCTCTCCGCCGTGGACTCGGACGCCATGATGTCGGTGACCTGGTTGGAGCCGTCGAGGTTCTGATTTGGATCCTTCTGCGCGTCGTCCGCCGCGGCCATCAGGCCGCCCATCTGCTGGATGTTCGGGTCGGTGGCCGTGTAGCCGGACAGGTCAATGACATTGTCGCACAGGTTCAGCTGGCTGGCATCGACGGGACCTGTGTTCTCGCGGAAGTACTGGTTCAGCAGGTCCGCATCCGCCTGCCGCGCGGGGTACAAAAGCGACTGGCCGTTGTACTGCGGGCCGCTGATGACCGGCATCTGGCAGATCATGATCTTGCTGGAATCAATTTTCAGCATACTGATGGCAAAGCTGATGAGGTCGGACGCGCTGAGGTTCGTCTCCATATAGTTCAGCACGGCGGGGGTCAGCTTGGCGACGTCCCAGATGTTGCCGATGCTCTTGAGCTTGCGGAACAGCGCCGCGTAGAACTGGCGCTGCATGTTCAGGCGGCCAATGTCGCCGTCGGGGTAAATTTTACGCGCACGCAGCAGGAACTCCATCGACGCACCGTTCAACGTCTGGTAGCCGGCGTGAATGACGCTGTCTCCCAGCCCCAGCGCGGCGTAGTCTACATCCATGGGGACGTTGATCTCCACGCCGCCGAACAGGTCTACCAGCTCGGTCAGCATTTCCAGACGGATCGTGATAAAGCCGTCGATGGGCAGCTTGTACTGGTCTGCGACCAGCTCACACAGGGCGGCCATGTTGTTGTTGCCGTCGCTGCCCTGGGTCTTGGCCACACCGTTGATGCGGAAGTTGCCGGAGACGCTCGTGTCCGTCGTGACCATCGTATCACGCGGGATCTGCAGCATCTTCATCTCGCCCGTCTCATTGTTGAAATGGACGTACAAAATCATATCGGTCATGCCGTCGTTGACGTTGGAGTCATTGGCCGCACCTGCGGACAGATCACCGGTGGACGAACGGTCAACGCCGGTGACAAGGATGTTGAACTCCTTGCCCTGGAATTCCTTGGGCGTGTTGATGAGCTGGTTCAGCTTGATGTTGCCGCCCGCCGGGGTGATGGCCCCCATGATGAGCGCGAACGCACCGCCGAAGATCAGCGCGATGACCAGCAGCGTGATGAGCAGGATCTGCCACCAGCGGATCTTTTTCTTCTTTTTCCCGTTTCCGCCCTTGCCGCTGCCGCCCTTTTTGCCGGACTTTCTGCCCTTTGCCTTGCGCGGGGCGTCGTCGTCATCGCGCGGGGGCTTGCGGCTGCCGCCATTGCCGCCTGCGGCGGTGCGGGGCTTATGGGCTGCGGGCTGCGGGGCATCCGCATGCTTTGCGCGGCGGGGCTGCGCGGCAGCCTCCTCCAGCCGGATGCCGCCGACGGGGGCCGCCTGCTGCACAGGGGCCTGCACCTGGGGGCGCGTGGCGGGCTGCTGCACCTGCCGCGGGGCCGCGGGCTGCTCATACAGCTGGGCGGCGGCCTGCCGGGCGCGCTGCTCCGGCTCCGGCGGGCGGTTCACGGTGCGGCGGGGGCGCTGCACCTGAAACTGCAAGGTATCGCCGTATCTGCGCTCGGCAGCGGCGCGGTAGGCCATGGCCTGCCGCTGGGCGTAGGTCAGCTCACGGGGCTTTTCCGGTGCGGGCGCAGCCTGCTGGGCACGCTCCTGTACCGGCGGCTCGGGTGCGGGGGCCGGCTGCTCGGTCACAACGGGGCGCTGGCTGATATGCCGTCCCTGGGCCGTGCGCATGGGCTGCTGCACGGTGCGGCGGCGGGCATTCTGTTCGGCCAGCTGTTGGGCGCGGCGGCGGGCAGCCTCATACTGCTCCTGATCCAGCCCGCCCGATGCACTGCCGGTATACAGCTTACGCGGTTCGCTCATTACATTTCCTCCCTGCTCTGTGGAGTGTTTTTATTCAAGGTGTGCTTTTGCATACTCATAAGCGGCAACGCTTTCAGGGTCCAGCGAGCCGCCCTTTTCTTCCACAAAATCAATGCTGCGCTTGAGTGCGTCGCAAAGAGCCCGGTCCAGATCCTGCATTTCCAGCGCGCGCAGGTCGTCTACGCCGGGCCAGTCGCGCTCGGCGCTGGTCATATCGGCCAAATAGATGATCTTATCGAGCTTGGACATTCCCGGCTTGCCGGTAGTATGGCAGCGGATGGCAGATAAAATTTCCGGGTCGGTGATGCCCCATTGCGTTTCGGCCAGGATGGCGGCGGCGATGCCGTGCCAGACCGGCGACGGACGCGCGGGGGCATTTTCTGCTATTATAGCATTATCGGCAAAAATCTGCAACAACTCCTGCTTGGGCAGTTCCTTGGCGGAATCGTGCAAAATTGCCGCCATAGCGGCCTTTTCCGGGTCTGCGCCCCAGCGCCTGGCAAGTTTTACAGCCATTTTTTTTACATTTTTCGTGTGCGTCCAGCGCTTTTCGCTCAGGCGGGCCTTGACCAACTTCTTGGCTTCGGAGTACTCCATGGCGTTTTTCCTTCTCCTGACTGGCTGTAGGGGCCGGACATGTCCGGCCCTCCACTTTGCCATGATTGCCCTTGAACGGGTGGTGTATTTTTATGCTGCGGGCCGGGCATGCCCGGCCCCTACAGAGCAGCCTTTTCGGGTCATGCGTAGGGCGGGGTGCCCTCACCCCGCCGCGGGGGGCGGGGGGCAGGCAGCCCGACCGGCGCCCGTCCAGCCGC
>SKEJ01000151.1_pt1 | contig 47381 bp, 50 predicted proteins | sample 4826721 | NCBI WGS metagenome assembly SKEJ01 (sample SAMN11008812, study PRJNA524170) | human gut metagenome | biome: Human fecal sample; material: Feces; isolation source: fecal sample from pouch patient p31 | host: Homo sapiens | place: Israel: Tel-Aviv | collected 2015-06-02 | reverse complement strand
TAACTTAAGGAATCTTTTACATTTTGAAGTGTAAGAGGTTCCTTTTTTTCTGCGATTTTGCTGTATAATAAAAATAGATAATAGGTGTCTTTTCCATAGGGCAGATGGTTCAGGAGTCAATATCCCCACTACCAAGGAAAACCTGGAAGAATTTGGCACTTCCAGCAGAAAAGGAACAAAACCACAGGCTTCCATAGGTCTTGGATGTCTATATGATGTCATGGACAGGGGATACCCGTCTACCGCGGCTTTTATACGGATGATGGAAAAAGGCATTTTATTCCTTGCACGTCTTAAATCCAGTGATTATAAAAAAGAGCAGGCTGTTATGGCGGCACTTGGGCATGTTACCCTACGTATGGTAAAAGTGCCGCTGCCAGACAATAAGGAAGAAATACTTATCACAAATCTGCCGTCCGAAATCTTTGACCACCTGAAGATCGCAGAATTGTACCTGATGAGATGGAATAAGGAAGGATACTTCAGCCAAAGTTCTGGCTTCTTTTACGATAACAGTTCTGTTATATGCAGGAATTACAGGAAGTGCATGGGGATTATGCAAAATCGTGTATGACTTAAAGGGAGGATACAATCTGACAGGAGTAGTCATTTCGGGAAGTATGTGGAAGACAGTGGATAAAGTTCCATTTTTCAGTTATTTGTCAGTGCTTTTGATATTGGGGATGTTGGCATTTTTATCATTAAATGCCATTACATTGTGCACTTCAGCATATCAGGACAGTATGTTTGGAGCTGTAGTTGCAACTGCAATATGTTGGGCAATTCCATTGCTTGTACGGATTTTTTTTGGTGGATTTGTATGGATTTTGGTGGACTCGATGCCGATGTTTCTCATTATGCAGGTGAATCTGAATGATATATACAGTATCTGGTACGTTGTAGCTGTAATAGCTGTGGGTGTGTTGGCAGTGTCTCTGACCAAAGGAATATTGCATTATAAAGTCAAACAGGTAGTGTAAGAAGAAACTTACTTGCTTCGGTTAAAATATCAAAATATAAATTTTCCTGTAACGTTTCTTCTGTCTGTGACTTAGTTATATAGAAAGACATCAGATAAAATAATGATACAGCAGACAGGAGGATCATCATGAAACGATATTTAGGAATATTCATTCTGACAGTTATGGTTGGTTTATCAGGTTGTGCATCTGATACAGACAGTGATACTCAGGTGAGCAGCCGTGCATATTCAATGCAGATACAACAAAATCAGAACCGTGTTCAGACATTCAATGGAAGAAGACAGATCAGGTCGTCAGATGGATCTATGTGGACACCGCCGGCAGGGTCATATCAGGATAAAGATGGTTATATTCTGGATAAGGACGGCACCACGATCGGCCAGACAGGGCCATTAAAAATCCCGAAAGATGCAGTAGGATAATAAAAAATACAAGGAGCAGGAATGGAAAAATCAGAAATCGAAACAATCTACCGGAAGTATTTCCATGATGTCTTTCTCTATATCCGGGCACTTTCCGAAAATGAAAGTCTGGCAGAGGAGATCACCCAGGAAACATTCCTGAAGGCAATGAATAATATTGAGAAATTTGACGGCCGGAAGGATATCCGCGCATGGCTATTTGTAATTGCGAAGAATACATATTTCCGCTATTGCAGACGAAATAAAATCTATGTAGGCGAAGAATTTTCAGAAATAATGCAGGATCCCATGCAGGATACATCACCGGCAGTACTGGATCAGATTGTGCAGGATGAGACAGTTCGGAATCTCAAACGCTATGCAGAACTGATACCGGAACCTTACAGGGAAGTATTTCACCTGCGGATATATGGTGAGCTCTCCTTTGAGCAGATCGGAAAATGCTATCAGAAAAGTGCAGGATGGGCAAGAGTGACTTACCATCGTGCACGCCAGATGATAAGAGCACAGATAAGTCAGGAGGAAAAGTAACATGGAAAAAATAAACTGCAACGTGATCCAGGATATTCTGCCATTATACATTGATGATGTGGTAAGTGATGACACAAAAGAACTTGTAGAAGAACATCTGCAAAACTGCGAAATCTGCCAACGAGTATATCATGAGACAAAGGCAGACCTTGAAAATGATATGAAAATCTCTGCACAGACAAAAGAAAGCAGCAATGAAGCAAATGATCTGAAAAATTTCAGGAAATTTTTAAAGAAAAGAAAGATAAAAACAATTCTGCTTTCCATAGCAGCAACCATAGTTTGCTTTGTGGCAGTGTTCACTTTTATGAATAAACATGTTACATATATCAGCTACAAAGATGCAGGGATAACTATTGTTGAGGATAATAAAGATGAAGTAACATATAGAACGAATATAAAAGGAAATTATCGCTGGAGAACATCCTTAGACAGGGAAACAGGTGTAATGACTATCCATTTTGAACAGAGCTTGTGGGAAAAATATGTAAGCTGTATTTTTTATCCATATGATCATATTCATGATATTTTGAAGAAAGATGAGATAAAAGAAGTATATGTAGATAAGGATGGAACTACAACAACAATCTGGGAAGCTCCGGAGGAAGAACAGAAGGCTTATTTATCTGAAGAACATACAGAGCCGTTAGGATAAAATATTAGAGTATTTTTCAAACACGCTCTAAAATATGAAAGCGAATTTTAAAGCAGTCCTATAGGTTATAAGGATTTACAAAGGGGTTGTCATGGAAGGCAGCCTCTTTTTGTAATTGCTGATGGACATTCTCTTCCCATATGTTACAATAGAACAAGAATATGGAAAGAAAGACAGGAAAATTAACAATGAAAAAACAACTAAATTATGCAGATATCATAAAGGAAGCGCTGATCCTGACAGGTGCGGTAGCGATCATTGCGGCAGCAGTTTATTTCTTTTTGGTGCCGAGCCATACCTCTGTAAGCAGTATCTCCGGTCTTGGTATCGTGTTATCAAACTTTGTACCATTGCCGTTGTCGGCAATCACCATGATTTTGAATGTGGTACTTCTGATTATTGGTTTCTTTACCTGCGGACGCGAATTTGGCGTAAAAACAGTTTATACCAGTATCGTTTTGCCCTTATTTCTCGGATTATTTGAGAAATTATTCCCGGATTTTGGCTCTATGACCAACAGTCAGGAGCTGGATGTACTGTGCTATATCCTGATAGTCAGTGTAGGACTGAGCATTCTTTTTAACAGAAATGCATCCTCCGGTGGTCTGGATATTGTGGCAAAGATTATGAACAAATATCTCCACATGGAACTGGGAAAAGCAATGTCTCTTTCCGGTATGTGTGTGGCTCTTTCCGCAGCACTTGTATATGATAAGAAAACAGTGGTGCTGAGTATTCTGGGAACATACTTTAATGGAATGGTTCTGGATCACTTTATCTTTGACCATAATATTAAACGTCGTGTCTGTGTCATTACTCAGAAAGAGGAAGAACTGCGTAAATTCATTATCGAAGATCTGCATAGCGGAGCAACTATCTATGAAGCGACAGGTGCCTATAATATGAAGAAACGCAATGAGATCATCACAATCGTAGACAAAACAGAATATCAGAAGCTGATGGCTTACATCAATCACGAAGATCCAAAGGCCTTTGTGACAGTTTACAATGTATCGGATATGCGCTATCAGCCAAAACTGTGAGAAATATTATGGCAGGAAAGCTGTGGGTATGCTAAAATAGCAGAGTGATTATATAACCATAAAGAGATTATGGTAGAAAGAGGATGAAAGATGAAAAAAGGAAAAGGAATTGCCCTGCTTCCCATTGGTGTATTTCTTGTATTATACCTTGGACTGGGCATTTTGTTTGAGTATGTGATGGAAATCCCCATGGGATTTTATAATGTGCCTATTGTAGTAGCATTTCTTGCTGCAATCCTGGTTGCCTGTCTGCAGAACAGAGCACTGGATTTTGATAAGAAACTGGAAATCATGGCACAGGGAGTTGGGGACAAAAATATCATCACCATGCTTCTGATCTTCCTTGCAGCCGGATCTTTTGTAGGAGTTGTGGGAAGAAGCAGTGCTGAGAGTGTTGCATATTGTATGCTGAGTCTGATACCTGCCAGATTTTCAGTGTCTGTGCTGTTTATAGTTGCCTGTTTTGTGTCTGTGGCTATGGGAACCTCTGTGGGAACCATTACCCTTCTGACACCGATTGCAGCAGCAGTTTCCACAGCATCAGGATTTGATCTGGCATTTTGTGTGGCTTCTGTTATGGGAGGAGCCATGTTTGGGGACAATCTTTCTTTTATTTCAGATACGACGATTGCTGCATGTAATGGTCAGGGATGTGAGATGAAAGACAAATTCAGGGAGAACTTCTGGATCGCTCTTCCGGCAGCCGTTGCCACACTGATCTTAATCCTGATCCTGTCATTTCAGACAGAAATCCAGGGCCGTGTGATCCAGCCCTATCATCTGACTCAGGTAATACCGTATGTGCTGGTATTGATCGGAGGAATTGTTGGGATCAATGTGTTTGTGGTATTGCTGACAGGAATCGTATCCGGAGCATTTATTATGCTGATCGGAGGACATACCACACCTGTAGAGATCCTGAAAAATATGGGATCCGGTGTATCCGGAATGTTTGAGACCTGTATGGTGGCGATTCTGGTAGCTGCCATGTGTGCGCTGATACGTGAGTATGGTGGATTCGATGCACTTCTTGGCTGGATCCATAAAATTTTCCGCGGAAAGAAAGGCGGACAGCTTGGAATGGGACTTCTGGTAGGAACTATGGATATTGCCACTGCCAATAATACAGTGGCGATCGTAATGGCAAACCCTATCGCAAAGGAAATGGCAGAGGAGTATGGGATTACACCGAGAAAGACAGCTTCCATACTGGACACTTTTTCCTGTGTTTTCCAGGGAGTGATTCCATATGGTGCACAGATGCTGGTTGCGATCTCAGCAGTGAATGAACTGGGTGGTGAGATTTCTGCATTTCAGATCATGCCGAAATTGTTTTATCCCATGTTATTGCTGTTCAGTTCTCTGATCACAATTATGAGAGGCTCAGACCGTACAGGAGCTTAAAAGATTCCCCCTGCCGGAAGCTATATTTTTTTCAATTTCTTTCAAAAAATACTTGACCTTCCTCCTTGTGGAAGCAGTATAAAGGAAGCACAGACAGGGCAGTAGAGCAGCGGATCAGCTATATCTGCTGTCAGGAAAGCAAGAGGTAGCAGTATGAAGATCAAACAGGTGGAAGAGCTGGTAGGCATCACCAGAAAGAATATCCGTTTTTATGAAGAGCAGGGTCTCCTGAATGTGGAGCGTGCAGAGAACGGATACCGGGAATATCATACGGCAGATATTGCCAGACTTCAGGAAATCAAATTATTCCGGAAGATGGATATTTCCATAGAAGAGATGAGAGCTCTTTTTGAAAAGAGGAAAAGCCTGCAGTTTTGTCTGGAACAGCACCTGGGAGAACTGGAACGCCGCAGGGAGGGCCTTGTGAAAATGCAGGAAATGTGTGAGCGCCTGATCGCAGAGCATCAGTCCCTGGATACCTTGAATGCCGAGAACTGTCTGGAAGAAATCGAGCAGATGGAGAAAGAGGGTGCAAGGTTTATGGATATAAAGAAAACAGATATCCGTAAGAAAAGAAGGACAGGAGCGATCATTGGAGCAGTAGTTATGATCTTGCTTATGGGATTTACCATAGGGCTTATGCTGTGGGCAAATACACAAGATCCCATACCGACCGGACTGCTGATATTCCTGATTGCCATACCGGTTGTGATCATCGGAGGAATTCTGGCAGCACTTGCAGGACGCATGAAAGAGATTGAAGGAGGAGAAGAGGATGAAGCTTCTAAGTATTGAATACATTCCGGGTGTAGAGTTTGAGGCACTGGGAATTGTAAAGGGAACAGTTGTACAGACAAAAAATGTAGGAAAAGATTTCATGGCAGGGATGAAGACCCTGGTAGGCGGAGAAATCACAGGCTATACGGAAATGCTCAATGAAGCAAGGCAGATTGCCACCAAGCGTATGGTAGATGAAGCCAAAGAGATGAATGCGGATGCTGTGATCGGTGTGAAATATGGCTCCTCCCAGGTAATGTCAGGGGCAGCAGAAGTTATTGCATATGGAACTGCTGTGAAATATAAACAGGATTAAAAATTAAGAACAAGAGCAGAGAACGCAAAAAGAGATCTTAAGTAAAGCAGAAAATCCGTAATGAAGGCTGGGAAAGGAAATTCAACATATGAAGATTGAAGGAAATCAGAAGGAATTAGACGCAATGGCTGAGTTTCATAAAGGAAACCGTGCAGAGGGTCTGCGTCTGCAGGAGGAATTCGCGGCAGAATTTCGTGAAGAATACAAGGACAAGGATCACTGTTCCTGCCAGAAGGCCTGTCGTTATCACGGAAACTGCAAGGAATGTGTGGCAATCCACAGAGCACACCAGGAACATGTTCCGAACTGTATGCGGCCTCTGCTCAATAAGAAGCTGAAACTGTTATCAGAGCTGACAGAACATACGCTGGCAAATGAGATAGAAGCACCGCATGAAATCCTGAGAAAGCCATCAAAAAGCTGAAAAATTCAGAAAATGCACTGGAAATAAAACGATGAAAGGCATAAAAGAGATATTAATATGAGCGATAATAAGAATGTAAATCAGGATAAAGGTCTTCAGGGAAATGAAAAAATAGAGCAGGCGATCGCTGCTCTACAGCAGGAAGCCACTCAGGAAATGCTGGCACATACACTGACTGTAATCCGTAGACGAATGAGAGAAAAGGGTCAGTTTATCCTTTCAGTAGAACCGCCCACAGGAGACAACCAGCTCCGGATCGGCACAGTGAAAACCGGAGATGGAAAAGTCTGGTGGGCGGCATTTACAAGCTTTGAGGAAGAACTGAAAGGCGGCGGAAGCGTACAATCCACTTTTCTGACAGACATAGATCAGCTTTTTCATTCAGAATTACAGGTAAATGAGATTGAGGGAATTATTCTTAACCCATGGAACCGCACAATCATGCTGGATAAGAACCTGATTAATATCATATTGGGAAATGTGTGAAGCTATGTAAAGAACTCTCATGTTCAGTTAAATAAAAGTCCTCATTGTTTATCCTTTTTACAATTTCTGCAAAGTTATGCGATAGTTAAAAATGGATAAATACTGAGGACTTTTCTGCTTATCGGGAGTTTCCCATTTTGTTTAATTCAGGCAAGATTGTAACCAGCATGGTAATAAAACACAGAGAACCACCGATCACATTGGATACCGGCTCTGCCATAAACACGCCATCTGTGCCCATGTGTAATCCATAGGGCAGGAAATAAGTCAGCGGAACCACAATAAATACTTTACGAAGCAGGGAGAAAAAAATCGCCTGCTTTTTTTTATTCAATGATTTAAACACTGTCTGACCAATATACTGCAGATCCATAAAAATAAAGGCTGCAAAGTAAAGCTTCAGCGCAGGAACTGCATCCTTTAATAGCAGTTTGTCTGAACTGAAGATCCCGATTAGAAATTCAGGGGCAATGAGAATGACGCTCCACATGATACCTGTATAGATCAGAACCATAATGATCAGAACAACCCCTGCTTTCTTTACCCTGTCAGGATGTCTGGCTCCGTAATTGTAGCTGAGAACAGGAGAGGTTCCCTCATTGATCGCATGGATAGGCGTCTCCACCATCTGGCGAACACTGGATATAATAGTCATGACAGAGATATAAATATCACCGCCTGTCACGGAAAGAACATTATTGCAGCAGATACTTACCAGGCTGTTAGTCAGCTGCATGATAAATCCAGCAGACCCCAGACTGATGATATCCCTGGCATGTCTGGTGCACTCAGAAATCTCATTTATATGAATCCATCTTACCTTCAATTCTGATTTTCCATGAAGAAAATAAAATACAAGCAAGGCAGAGAGAATCTGAGAGATGACAGTAGCAATCGCTGCACCCTTAATCCCCATATCCAGAACAAAAATAAAAATCGGATCAAGAATAATATTTGCCACTGCACCGACTGTTACTGACAGCATACCGATAATGGCATATCCCTGTGCATTGATAAAAGGATTCATTCCTGTTGCTATCATGGAAGGGAGAGTACCCAGAAGGTAAATCATCAGATAGGGATACGCATAAACCAGAGCATCATCTGAAGCACCAAACAGAGTCAGTAAGGGGCGGGCAAAAAGAAATCCGATCAGCATCAGCACAGCAGCACTTCCACATAACATGGTGAAAGCAGTATTCATGATCATGTCAGCAGTCCTGGAATCTCCTTTTCCGCGGTTGATAGAGAAAATTGGTGCACCTCCGGAACCAAAGAGATTACTGAAAGCAGTAATGATCATGATGATCGGAAAGCATAAGCCCACAGCGCCAAGTGCAGTTGTTCCTATATCATGGATCCTGGCGATATAGATACGGTCCACAATGTTGTATAAAAGATTCAATATCTGCGCTACCAGCATGGGAAGCGCAGCGCTTAATATATTGTTGGTCACAGTTCCGTTTTCAAAATCAATTCGTTTCATTATAAATCTTCCTAAGTTTAAAACTTTTATCGTGCATATAAGTATATCATAAAGTAAACAGAAATTCACTCTGATACAGTGGTGTTGGAACAAAATAGTTACTGTTCACTCCGTTCACAGTAACGTAGCCAAAATTCATTCCAGATTGCCTGCGGCAATGGAATTTTGGCTTGTATGTCTCGGAATTTTGGCATATTCATGCCAAAACACCTCGCGGGACAGTGGCATGTGAACAGTAACACAAAATATTCTCTGAAATTGTCATAAGTCATGATACAGAGAATAAAAAAGCATTTTTTATCCATACTATTTTCATGTAACAAAATACAGTATTTCTAAAAAAAGGAGACAACAGACTATGATTTTAAAAGAAAAGGAACGTTCAGTGATCGAAGATCTTCAGACACAAGAGAAAAGCTGTGTGGAAAAGTATGGAAAATACGCAGAACAGGCCAGAGACCCGGAGCTTAAAAATCTTTTCAGGAATATCCAGCAGGAAGAACAGAAGCATTATGAGTCTTTGTCAATGATTCTTTCCGGAAGTGTGCCTGAATGTAACTGTAATGACAGATCAGGCAGAGACTATCAGCCCAAAGCAGTCTATGCAGCCATGAGTTCACCGGAAGATAAACAACACGATGCGTTTCTTGCAACAGATTGTATCGGTACAGAGAAGCTGGTGTCAGGAACATACAATGATGATGTATTTGCCTTTGGCGACAGTGGTGTACGCAAGCTGTTGGCTGATATACAGATTGAGGAGCAGAATCATGCGGAGATGCTGTATAAGTATAAGACTGTGAATGGAATGGCATAAGAAGTCTTAAGGCATTGAGCAGAGTAGCATATTGGGAAAATTCTATACCAGGACTGCTATAATTACCTGACAGGAGACAATTGGTTTTGACTGTCTCTTGCCAGGTACATCTTATTTTACAAAAAATATGATGGTATAAATGTTGGGATATTTTATGAAAAATTTTGTAAAATTTGTCATGATAGAAGCCATAAGATAATTGCTAGAGCGTGTCTGAAAAATCATTCCCATAATCTGCACGCCCCACTTTGCGATATATTTTGTCCGAATTTGGTTTCCGTAACCCGCTACGACGCCCTTATTCGAACAAAATCTCCCATAAATTGTGACGCACATCTTGTGGAAAGCATTTTTCAAACACATTCTAGGAATTCCGATTAGTTACGTAAGGTGTAATAGTGAATTTTGGCAGGAATGAATAAGAATTTTTTATAAATACTTGAATAACTGCGCGTCGCATTCTCGTTACTTCAGTGATGAGTTAGACGCGCAATTTTTATAAAAAATATCCAGAACAAATGTTTACTTAAAGAAATGCATATGGTATAATACAGACATGGAAAAAGATATATTTAATATAAATAAAAATCAGCTTTCATATGGTAGAGGATATGTATATTCGCTGCAGTATCATCTGGTCTGGTGTACGAAATACAGGAAGAAAGTATTAAAAGACGGGATCGACCTGGAATGCAAAAAGATGCTGCAGGATCTGGCAGAAGAGTATCGGTTTCAGATCCTGGCAATGGAAGTCATGCCGGACCATATCCACATGCTTGTGGATTGTCGGCCGCAGTTTTATATTTCAGATATGATCAAGATCATGAAAGGGAATCTTGCACGTCAGATGTTCCTTTTACATTCGGAGCTGAAAAAAGAACTGTGGGGAGGACATTTGTGGAACCCGTCTTATTGTGCCGTTACAGTCAGTGACCGGAGCCGTGAGCAGGTATCTGCCTATATCGAAGGCCAGAAGGAAAAAGAAAAGAGAAAGCCCTGAGTACAGGGATCATTCCGGAAATGTTTGTTTTTTGCGGGAAAGGTGGAAGAAGATGCGGACAGTATCCAGCTATGGTGTGGAGATACGAAAACAGAATATCCCGGTCCGTCAGACAATGGAGATCTATCGTCAGGCAGTCAGTTACCTGACAGAGATCTACGCACAGGTCTGGGAAGAACTGAGGAAGATCCCGGAGACAAAAAAGCGTTTTAATACCGCAGAGCATATGGTACACATGACGAAGAAAAACACAGCCCGGTTTGATTTTGACCTTCGTTTTCCGAAGATGCCGTCTTACCTCCGCAGGTCCGCGATCCAGCATGCGCTTGGAAGTGTATCTTCGTATGAGACCCGGCTGGGGCAGTGGAAAGAGACCGGAGTGCTGTCCGGAAGGCCGAAACTTACCTGCAGGAACCATGCCATGCCGGTCTTTTACCGGGATGTGATGTACCGCGAAGGAGCAGAAGGAACAGATGAAGCATATCTGAAACTGTACGACGGGCATGACTGGAAATGGTTCCGTGTATATTTAAAACGTACCGATATGGAATATCTTCGCAGGAACTGGAAGGGAAAGAAGGCATCGGCCCCTGCGTTGGAAAAGAGACACCGCCGGTATTTTCTGCGTTTTTCCTATACAGAAGAAGTAACATTGACGAAAACACCGGTAAAAGAACAGATCATCTGCAGTGTGGACTTAGGGATCAATACCGATGCAGTCTGTACCATCATGCGGGCAGACGGAACTGTCCTGGGAAGAAGATTCATAGATCATCCCAGTGAAAAAGACCGGATGTACCGCACACTGGGACGGATCCGCAGATCCCAGAGGGAACATGGCTCTGCGCAGACACAGGGAAGATGGGCATATACGAAACGTCTGAACACAGAACTGGGTAAAAAGATTGCAGGTGCGATTGTAAGATATGCGGAAGAAAACCATGCAGATGTGATCGTGTTCGAGTATCTGGAGATGCAGGGGAAGATATCGGGAAAGAAAAAACAGAAACTGCACCTGTGGAGAAAAAGAGATATCCAGAAGTGTTGTGAACATCAGGCACACAGGAAAGGGATGCGGGTATCCAGGATCTGCGCATGGAATACCAGCAGATTGGCTTATGATGGTTCCGGGGCGGTAACACGTGACTGGGAAAATCACAGCCTCTGTACTTTCCAGACAGGAAAACGATATAATTGTGACCTGTCAGCATCCTATAATATAGGAGCGAGATATTTTATAAGGGAACTTTTAAAACCCCTTCCGGCAACGGAAAGGTCTTTACTGGAGGCAAAAGTCCCTCCTGTAAAGCGTAGAACCTCATGCGTCTATGCAGATCTGAGGAAACTCCATTCAGAAATGGAACGCTTAAAAGCAGCATAGATACAGGCAGGTATACAGTGGATTACCTGTAATGTGGGAACCTGCCATATCTGGCATGGGAAATGCGCATAACTGCGCACCTAAGTTACAGGCGTATCCGCCGATATTCAGTCTGACGCCTAAAGCGTCTGGAAGCACGTGACTTCAGTCATGTGAGGTTCACATCAAAGTAAAATGGTTTTATAATAAAAATAAGGGCGAGTAGCATAATGAGTCGGAAAACAACAGTTATGCTGCTTGTTTTTATAAAATGAATTTCAGGAGGGACTGTATATGCATGAGTATGAAATCTTTATTGAGGATATAAATCCGTGTGGAGGAGAACAGTACAGTAAAAAAACTTTGATCGAGGCAGAAGCAGCCAGCCCGGAAGCTTATGTAAAAGAAAATGGAAGATTTCCAATTCTAGAATCCACACGCAATGAGAGTGGAGATGTTGTAATAGTAACAGGAGACAATCAGGGTTCTTTTGTACGTTATACTTTTACGGAATAAGAATGCCGGTCAGCAAGGAGTGGATTTTGTGAAATATGAAATTGGAGACTTTGTCAGCAAATCAGTTACAGGTATCTGTAAAATAGAAAATATTTTATATTTGAATCCGCAGGATGAAAAAAACGATAAGTTATATTATCTGATGAAACCAGTAGAAGATGAAAAGGAAAAAATATATGTTCCTGTTTCAAACTCAGATTCAAGACTGAGATTATGTCTGACAAAAGAAGAAGCCTGGAATCTGATCAAACGAATTCCGGATATCCCGACAGCATGGACAAACAATGAAAAAATGAGGGAACAAAATTATAAAGAAGCAGTAAGAGCAAATAACCCCGAAGCATTAGTTGCTATTATAAAAATGATTTATCAGCGGAAGCAGAAAAGACTTGCACAAGGGAAAAAATGTACTGCTACAGATGCAAGGTATTTCCAGATAGCAGAAAATCTGTTATATATGGAACTGGGAGTTGCACTTGAAAAGCCAAAGCAGGAAATCTGTAAAACGATTATTGATTACATCGATCAAAATAAAATAGACTGATGCGTATTGTAAAATGTAAATCGTAAAAATATTTCGTTTGACTTTTTAGAAAACAGGAAATATAATGATAACGAACGAGTAGCAGATGAGCGTAAATCCAGTTTCATGCTACTCGTTTTTCTTTTGTTAAAATAGAATATTTGCCATGAAAAAGTGTGTAGCCTGTTAGCGTAAGTCCAGCTTATGTGACAGGGTGCGCACTTTTTTTGTGCAGAAAAGAGAGGAGTAAAGACAAGATGGCAGAAAGTAACAAGATGAAGGATATGCCGGTGAATAAGCTGATGATCCAGATGGGAATCCCTATGATCTTATCCATGGCATTGCAGGCGGTCTATAACATTGTAGACAGTGCATTTGTAGGAAATATGAGAGTAGGCAGTGAAGCAGCATTAAATGCCCTCACCCTGGTATTTCCGGTTCAGATGCTTATGGTAGCGGTAGGAATCGGAACAGGTGTAGGAACTAATGCACTTCTTGCAAGGACACTTGGACAGGGAAACAGGGAAAAGGCTGCAAAGGTAGCAGGAAACAGTCTGTTCCTGGGTGTGATCATTTACGTGGTCTGTTTAATGTTTGGTATCTTTGGGGTGAAAGCATATATTTCATCACAGACAGTTGATGCAGAAGTACTTGAAATGGGAGTCAGTTATCTGCGGATATGCTGTGTGATTTCTTTTGGTATTATTTTCTTTTCTTTATTTGAAAAGCTATTACAGGCAACAGGTCGTTCTCTTTATTCTACAATCGGACAGGTGGTTGGTGCTGTTGTAAATATCATTCTCGATCCGATCATGATCTATGGTATTGGACCTTGTCCTGAAATGGGAGTGAAAGGTGCAGCTTACGCAACTGTAATTGGTCAGGTTGCTTCTGCTGTATTGCTGCTTATTTTTCATATGAAACTGAACAGGGAATTCGGGCATGGACCGAAATACATGAAACCGAATGCTGGTGTTATAAAAGAAATCTATGCAATCGGACTTCCGGCAATTATTGCGCAGGCTCTGATGTCTATTATGGTTTATGTGATGAATCTGATCCTGAAGTTCAATCCATCAGCACAGACAGCCTATGGATTGTTCTATAAAGTCCAGCAGTTTGTTCTCTTCCTTGCTTTTGGTCTGCGAGATGCGATCACTCCGATCATTGCGTTTGCTTATGGAATGAGAAGCAAAAAGAGAATTCAGGATGGTATCAAATATGGACTTATTTATACCATTGCATTAATGATTCTGGGAATTGCAATTACGGAGATTTTCCCCGGAGCGTTTGCAATGCTGTTTAATGCAGGACAGTCAAGAGAATATTTTATTGCCGCGATGAGAGTGATTTCAGTGAGTTTCTTGTTTGCCGGAATTAATGTTGCTTATCAGGGAATTTACCAGGCATTGGATGGCGGCCTGGAATCACTGGTGATTTCACTTTTGAGACAGCTGATTATTATCCTGCCACTGGCGGGAATCTTTTCTCTGTTTGTCAGAAATGGTCAGATGGGAGTTTCGTTGATCTGGTGGGCATTTCCAATTACTGAAATAATTTCATGTTTTGTGGGATATGTATTTTTAAAGAAAATCAGAAAAAATAGGGTTGATGTTTTAAACTAGGAGGAATCAGAGATGGCAAAAAGAATTATTACGATCAGCAGGGAATTTGGAAGCGGTGGACGTTTTATCGGAGAAGAAGTGGCAAAGAAACTCGGAATTGCATATTATGATAAAAATATCATTGGTCAGATTGCAGAAAAGTCCGGCTTATCACCGGAATATATTCAGGAAAATGCGGAATTATCTCCGAAAAAAGGTTTGTTCGCATATGCATTTTCCGGTCGTGATATCACAGGAAAATCTGTGGAGGACATGGTATATGAGGCACAGAGAAATATTATTTTAGAATTGGCTGAGAAGGAGCCTTGTGTGATCATTGGAAGAAATGCAGACTATATCTTGAAAGACCGGGATGATGTGCTGAATGTATTTATTCATGGGGACATGCTGGAAAAAATAAAGCGTATCACTGGTTTATACAATGTAAAAGAGAAGGAAGCTGTGAAAATGATGGCAGACACAGATAAAAGGCGAAGAACAAATTATAACTTTTACACAGATCAGAACTGGGGAAAAGCCAGCAATTACACACTGTGCCTGAACAGCTCACAGCTTGGATATGACAGATGTGAGATGATAATTATGGAATGCGTGAAATAAAAACAGATTATGTTTTTTATTCAAATTGACTGAGTGGAAGATCCCTTTTTCTATGTAGTGTATCTGTAAAATAAAAGAGGCAGATATAATGAAAAGGAATAAACCAGCTTGTATCATTCAGGTAAGAGTTAAGTGATGGAAACATTTCAGATAATAATAGTTACTTTGCGCATTTTGTGTTATAATTGAGATTAACAGGAAATGATAAATATCTGCAAAATGAATGTTTATCAGGAACTTACCGGAGGACATTTTAGTTAAGACGTAATAGATTTCGGACTTTGTAAAATGCAAAAGGGAGATCAATGATATGAGAAAAAAAACAGTTCAAACAAGCAGTACCAAAAGCAGTACCAAAGGCAATGCAAAGAGTAATACAAAGAGCAATGCAAGAAACAGCGTAAAAAGCAGTGTAAAAAGCAGTGCAAAAAACAGTCCTCAAAAAGCTGTTAAGAATGTTGCTCCAACAGTAGAGAATGTTTCTGTTAAGCAAGCCGTAATTATTCAGGAGCCATCTGTTGAACAGAATGAACAGAACATTCCAACGAGACAGCCTGATCTGGGACCGCGAAGAAGTGTAGCCTTCATTGGATCAGAATGTTATCCATTTGTTAAGACCGGCGGATTGGGAGATGTAATGTCTGCCCTGCCAAAGAGTCTGGCAAAATTAAACATTGATGTTAAGGTCATTATTCCAAGATACAAATGTATTCCTCAGAAATTTCAGGAAAAGATGGAATACAGGGGTTCCTTTGATATGAATCTCTGCTCTGATGGAAAGCAGTATTATGTGGGAATTATGGAATATCAGGAGGATGGGGTTGTCTATGATTTTATAGATAATGATGAGTTCTTCTCCTGGGGAAATCCATATACGAATCTCATAGATGACATTCCGAAATTCTGTTATTTTGCAAAAGCTGCCCTTGCTGCCCTTAATTATCTGAACTGGACTCCTGATGTCGTGCATTGTCATGACTGGCAGGCAGCTTTAGTACCACTTTATCTGAGAACCTGTTTTCAGGATACAGATGTAGGACGTGCAATTTCAGTACTCACAATACATAATCTGAAGTTCCAGGGTATTTATGACAGAAAAAAGATTCAATACTGGTCAGGACTTCCTGATTATGTATTTAATAAGGACTGTATGATCCAGAACTGGCTGGATGCCAATATGTTAAAGGGTGGCATCGCTTACAGCAATAAAGTTACAACTGTAAGTAACACCTATGCATGGGAGATTCAGACAGAGGAATATGGAGAGGGACTTGCAGAGCATTTAAGATATCACAACAATAAGATTTTGGGAATTGTGAATGGTATTGATACGGATATCTGGAATCCTGCAACTGATAAGCTGTTAGCTGCTGATTATGATGAGAAGTCAGCGATAAAGAATAAAAAGATTAATAAAAAAGCTCTTCAGGAATCTCTGGGGCTGGATGTAGATGAGCATAAGATGGTAATCGGACTTATTTCACGTCTCACCAACCAGAAAGGTCTTGATCTTGTAAATGACGTAATCCCGGGAATTATGGATGAACATACGCAGGTGGTTGTTCTTGGTACTGGTGATTCTCAGTATGAAAATACATTCCGCTATTATGAAAACAAATATAAAGGCAATTTCTGTGCATATATTGCTTACAATGAAAATGTGGCTCACAATATTTATGCAGGATGTGATGCACTTCTGGTTCCATCAAGATTTGAACCATGTGGACTTACACAGCTTATAGCCATGAGATATGGTGCAGTTCCGATTGTAAGAGAGACCGGAGGACTCAAAGATACGGTTCAGCCTTATAATATGTTTGAAAATACAGGAAACGGTTTTACATTTGACAGATATGAAAGCGGGCTGCTTTACGATGCAATCAACAGAGCAAAGACGCTCTATTTCGAGAACAGAAAATCCTGGGATGATATGGTGATCCGCGATATGAATAAAGATGTTTCCTGGGAAAAGAGTGCAAAACAGTACAAAGATATGTATGTAGGTTTAACGCCAAGAGATTAGAACGTGTTTGAAAAATGCTTTACGCAAGATTTCACATTCTGATGGGCTGGATTAAGATGCATTATTTTAGAGGATTGCTATAATAATGATGTATCCTTAAAGGATGCAGGTAAAACATTAGCTGGTATCAGATTGATATCAGCTTGTTTTATAATAGTGCAGAAAGAGAATAAGGGGAGGAATTGAAGCATGGCAATACCAAAGATTAATGAAGAAGATATCACAGCAGCGATAAAATATATTGAAGAGAATGGTGTACCTGAAAAAAATAAAAGCTCCCGGTACGTTCTTGTAACGGAAGAAGGGAAGCAATATCCACCCAAATATGTTATTGCAGTAGCAAATCATCTTGCAAATGGAGTTAATATTATAACAGATGGATTTAATGCGGTAGAAGCAAAGAATTATTTTGAGACAAGAGGTTATAACATTGAATCTAAGCAGGAAAAATATGAACTGACAATTACTGCGAAAGAAGTATCATCTACAGATGAAAGATTTACAATGAATAATTTGTCTTTTGGTGATAATTACAGACCAATTGATACATATTTTGTAAATGCATCCGGAGAAACAAAACGAAGAAAATATAACAAGGGTGAACGGAGAAATACGAATCAAACCTTGCCCCGACTGACATTTCAAATATTTGAAAGTCAGATAAATAATCTTTCAGATCTAGACAAAGCAAGTTTCCCTGTCTGTAAATACACACCTGAAGCAGAGACAATATGTGGCATATTTAAAACAGTAGAAGAGTTTCTGAAATATAAGAATTCAATGGAGCATTTGACATACAGAAGAGAAAATGGTCCACAGTATGTAATTTATGCCTGGAATTTATTTTCAACATTGTTGTTTGTGCAGGAATGCTTAAGGAGATTTGGAAGAGAAGGCGATAAATTTATTCTTGTATATCGTGACAAAACAGAACAGGAAAGAAACCAGGCTGTAACAGATGCCAGTGTTGTGGCGGAAGAGCAGAAAACTGCGAAAGGCTGTAAAAATCCATATTCAAAAATATTGCTGGAATCTAAAAATATTATTTTCAGAGGTGCACCGGGAACTGGAAAATCATATCTGGCAAAGGAAATTGCTGCGGATATTATCAGTGATGGGTACACTGACAAATATACAGATCTTTCAGATGAGCAGAAGAAGCAGGTCGAATTTGTTCAGTTCCACCCAAGTTATGATTATTCAGATTTTGTAGAGGGACTTCGTCCAAGAATGAATGAGGATGGCTCTATGGGATTTGAGTTACAGGATGGAATATTTAAGAAGTTTGTAGATAGAGCAAGGAAGAATTTTGAGGATTCAAAAAAATCAAAAGAATTAGTAGAACAGGAAATTTCCGCTAAGACTGCAATGACTGATTTTTTTGGAAGTATTGATTTGGGTGAAGAAACATTTACTACGATTAAGGGAAATAAATTTACAATTGTGAATGTGGATGACAGACATATTGATATATCAATTCCCGGAAATGCTACTATTGACAAGCTTAGTCTTAATATAGAAGAATTACAGAAGATGCTTGAATCAGATGTTACATTTGAAAAAATCAGTGATATTACAAATTTCTTTGGAAAGCAGTTTGCCACACAGGGATATTCTTATGATTTCGCAATTTATAAGGCTATTAAAGCGCGAAAGACTGAAAAGCAGAAATTGGTGGCAGTTCCGGAAACACAGAAAAAATATATTTTTATCATTGATGAGATTAATCGCGGAGAGATTTCAAAAATATTAGGCGAACTATTTTTCTCAATGGATCCCGGATACAGGGGAAAATCAGGAGAGGTAGCCACCCAGTATTCTAATATGCATACGGATCCAAATGAGAAATTTTATATACCGGAGAATGTCTATATCATTGGAACCATGAATGATATTGACAGGTCTGTTGACAGCTTTGATTTTGCCATGCGTAGAAGGTTTCGATTTGTTGAGGTTCGTGCAGAAGACACGCAGGATATGTTAGAATCATTAGAGGATGAAGAGCTTAAAACAGAAGCTATTGCAAGAATGGATAAGCTTAATGCAGAAATCATCCGTGTGGCGGATTTGAATGAAAATTATCAGATAGGTGCCTCGTATTTCTTAAAGCTTAAAGTATTGGGATTTGATGATCTGTGGACAGATTATTTGCAACCCTTATTGCAGGATTATGTACGTGGACTCAATGATGAAGAAGAATGTATGAGACGATTTGCAAAAGCATATGGTTATACAGCATCTGGCGAAGGTGATTCTGATGAAGCAGCTATTAATTAAAGATAATCAATACAAATCAAAGAGTTATTTTAGCGAGATAAAAGATGTAGTAGATTGTATTGCTGATAAAACCTTAGCTGAGTTGGAAAAAGAAGGGGTATTTGTATTTCCATCTTCAGTCAGAGAATCAGAAGATTTAACAAATGATCAGATGATATTACAAAGTTATAATGATATGTATGTTTCTGGAAATGTAATGGGATTTTTAGGAGTAGAAAATCAGAGACTTGTCATTGAATCGCGGTTCAGTCGAGGTGAAAGAGATTATTTCTTTCAGTATTTGCTTGAAAAAATTCTTGAATTTCCTAATTTTATAAATCTTGAGACAAGTGCTAATCAGGATGAAAGGTTATTTAGCCTGCTTCTTTTTCTGTTTCCAAGGTATTTACGGAATGCAATGAGAAAAGGACTATTTAAGACTTATATCTGCAAGAAGTATAACGATGGAAATGTCAGAGGATCCATTGATGTTGCAAGACATATTAAGAATAATACCCCATTTATTGGAAATATCGCATATTCCAAGAGAGAGTATTCGTATGACAATTACCTGATTGAATTGGTGCGTCACACAATTGAATATATTAAAGGGAAGAATTGTGGAAGAATGCTTCTTGATACTATAAAAGATGAAGTGAATCAGATCATTCAGGCAACACCGGAGTATAGAGCGAAAGACAGAAGAAAAATCATTGATAACAATATAAAAAATGTGGTTAGACATGCATATTATCATGAGTATCGCTTGCTTCAGCAACTGTGTATTTTGATTCTCAGAAATGAGCAGCATCAGTATGGAACAGGGACACGAAATGTATATGGAATTTTATTTGATGGTGCATGGTTATGGGAAGAGTATGTTAATACATTGATTGGGGATGCGTTTTATCATCCTAAGAATAAGACTGGAGATGGGACTCAACATCTTTTTGCCGGAAATCATGGTACGATTTATCCTGATTTCATAGGGAAAGACAGAGAGAACCGTATTATTGCGGATGCAAAGTATAAACCATTGAACAATATAAGTGGTAAGGATTATTTGCAGGTTCTGGCATACATGTTCCGATTCGATGCCAAACAGGGATTTTATCTTTATCCAGAAGCCAAGGGTGCAGATAGTCAGCACTTTAGGTTGAATAGAGGCGTGACTTATGAAGGTAAGATTTATCCAAGAGAGGATATTAAGGTAACAAAATGTGGACTTAATATTCCGCAAGAAGCAGATAATTATAAAGATTTTATAATTTATATGCAGCAAGAAGAACAGTCTTTTAAGGAGAAGATTTTTCAGTAAAAAGGTGTGTGTTATGGGAAATGAGTCAGGGGCATGATCATACATGACATGGAAAGAAAGGTGCCGATAATAATATCGGCGTCTGTTTTTGTTCTTAAAACTGTCGCCGGGACAGCGACCATATAAAGACATCTGTTGCTTATAATCATATTGTAACAAAGAAAGAGAGTTACCGGAGTGATTCGGGGATTGGAGGCATATATGTACGGAGCAATTTTGGGAGATATTATAGGAAGTCCATTTGAGTTTGACAGAGGAGATAAAACAAAGGAATTTGATTTGTTTAGCAAAGGCTGTAGATTTACCGATGATTCTGTTATGACAATAGCAATAGGAGAAGCATTGTTGGCAGTTGGAACGGAAGCTACAGGAAAGGAAATCGAAGTGGCGGTAGCAGCTAACATGCAGGATTGGGGAAGAAGGTATCCACATGCTGGTTATGGTGGAAGATTCAGGTGCTGGCTTAGTGAAAGAAATCCTAAGCCATACGGAAGTTATGGTAATGGTTCCGCCATGAGAGTATCAGCAGCAGGATGGCTTTATAATTCCATTGAAAAAACCAGAGAGGTGGCAAGAGCGACTGCGAATGTGACACATAATCATCCAGAAGGAATTAAGGGTGCAGAAGCAACAGCCAGTGCAATATACATGGCCAGAAATGGTTCTTCAAAAGAAGAAATTAAAGAGTATATTGAAAAAGAATTTCGTTATGATCTGGATAGAAGTTTAGATAAAATCAGGCTGGGGTATCATATGGATGAGACATGTCAGAAAACTGTGCCGGAAGCAATCATTGCCTTTCTGGAAGCCAGAGATTTTGAGGATGCCATACGGAATGCTGTATCGCTTGGCGGAGATACTGACACATTAGGAGCAATTACCGGAAGTATAGCAGAAGCATTTTATGGAATTCCAGCGGTGTTGATTGCAGAGTGTAGAAGGCGGCTTGACGAGGGCTTGATGACAGATGTTCTTGATGAGTTTGACCGTGTTCTTGGCAGGAATGGAAATGCTGATTCAGATGACAAAAAAGATGATTGAGTTTTTGATCAGCGGATACGAATATTATGAGAATGAAAGGAAGAGCAGGCATAATGAAAAAATCTGGTTGATAAACCAGGTAAAAGTGATATACTGAATACAGAAGAAAAGAAACCGTGTGGAATTACAGTTTTGTTTTCACACGGTTTTTTAGAAAATCGAGGTTAGACAAGACTAACATGTATGATGTTAATTTACTAGACAATGTAAAAAAGGACGGATTTCTATGAAATATTGATTTATGGTGCAGATGTGATTGGAGGAAAACAACATGAAAAACGAAGAATACAAAAAACTGTCAATTGCTGAATTTACAAAAGTAGCAGGAAGATATGAAAGTAACCATGCTGGTATTTACGAAATGTGTAAGAAAGATTATCCGGATATTCTGGAAGAATTAGAGAAGGAGCCATTTAGAGATTTATTGGATGCCGGCTGCGGACCTGCTCCGATGATTTCTTTATTATCAAAAAAATATCCAGACCGACATTATACAGGTCTGGATTTGACTCCGGCCATGATTGAACAGGCAAAAAAGAAAAACATTTCAAATGCAACGTTTGTTGTAGGAGACTGTGAGAACTTTCCTTTTGAAAATGATTCATTTGATGCAATTATTTGTTCTATGAGTTTTCATCATTATCCGGATCCACAGGCATTTTTTGACAGTGTAAAAAGATGTCTTCGTCCAAATGGAAGATTGATCCTGCGGGATGTGACCAGTGACAATAAAGTATTGGTATGGCTGATGAATACATTGGAAATGCCTCTGGCAAATATATGCGGACATGGAGATGTTCGGGTTCCAACAAGAGATGTGGTCATGAAATGCTGCAGAAAAGTAGGATTAAAAGTAGAAAAATTTGAAATCCGCAAAGGTATGAGGATGCATTGTGTTGTCAGAAAAGTCTGAAGGAGACTAGCTATGAAATTTTATGAAAGTGGAGACAATCGTAAACCTGTGATATTTTTATTTCCCGGTACCTGTTGCCAGTATAGTAGCTTTGATCATGTACTGGATGGGTTACATTCTTATTTTTATACGGTAGCAGTTTCTTATGATGGATTTGATTCAAACGAGAAAACAGAATTTTATTCGATGGAAGATGAATGTGAAAAAATTGAGCAGGAAATCAGAACAAAGTATGGTGGGAGAATTAAAGCAGCGTATGGATGTTCCCTTGGAGGAAGTTTTGTATCCCTTCTGATTCAGCGGAAAAGAATCCATATAGATTATGGCATCATTGGGAGCAGTGATATGGATGAAGCAGGTAATCTTGTGGCAAAAATTCAGGCATCTATGGTAGTGCCTTTCATGTATAAAATGATACATACAGGTGCTCTTCCGAAATTTATGCAGAAAAAGCTTAACAAGACAGACGGGGCTAAGAAAGAATTATATAATGGATTTTTAAATATGTTTGGAATCGGTAAAGGAGGAAGTCCGTGGATTACAAAACAGAGTATTTATAATCAGTTCTATTCGGATCTGGTTACAAAAGTCCAGCATGGAATTGATGTGCCGGGAACAACAATCCACGTGTTTTACGCAACAAAAATGGGAAAAAAATACGAAAAGAGATATTGTACTTATTTCAAAAATCCGGACATTCAAAGACACAACATGCAGCATGAAGAATTGTTTTGCTGTCATAGTGCAGAGTGGGTGGAAGAAGTAAGAAAGGCAGTGGAAGGCGACAAACAATGAAAGAAAAAGTGAATGTGACAGGTGTACCGGAAACGATGGTACAGACCCTGTATGCAAGAGCAAAAGAAACAAGAAAGAAAAATGCTAAAATAAATGACGAAATTGCAGTAGAACTTGTGAAAAAGCTTGATTATGACTTTTCCAAAGCAGATAAAGATAACGCCATGACTTATGGTGTGATTGCGAGAACAATTGTATTAGACCGGATGGTCAGAAAATATTTGGAGAAGCATGAAAATACAGTTGTCGTAAATATTGCATGCGGACTGGATACCAGATGCTACCGGATGAAGGGAAAATATCTGCGCTGGTATAATGTAGACCTTCCGGAAACAATGAAAATAAGGAGCCAGTTCCTTACCGAAACTGATCCGGTGTATCAGATTGCAAAGTCTGCAATGGATGATTCCTACATAGATGATATCGATTATCACGGTAAGAATATTCTGGTAATAATCGAAGGACTTACAATGTATTTGTATGAGAAAGATATCAGGAAGATGTTTTCTATTATTGATAAATCATTTCAGAAAGTTACAGTAATGGTCGAAACCATGTCACCCTTTGTTGTAAAGCATATGAAAGAGAAATCCATAGAGGGAAGCAATGCAAAATTCACATGGGGAGTTAAGAACAGAAAGGAGCTGCAAAGAATCATACCGGCATTTTCTGTTCGGCAGGAAGTCAGTCTTGTTGAAGGAATGAAAGAGCTTATGCCTGTTTATTATGTAATAGGTAAGATTCCGGCTGTTCGGAATATCTCAAATAAAATAATAGTTTTGGAGAAACATAGCTGATATTAAGGGAGGAGATGATACAGATGAAGAAAAGGCATTTTGATGTGGAATCAGATGGATTTTATGGTGCATACTGGAAATGTAAAACAGGCTCAGACTGTGCAATGATTGCGATGATCGGGGATGATCCGGAGGATTATCTGGCGCGTACATCCGTGAAATGGTTACATAAACTCGGTGTGAACGTGATGACGATGTCGCCGGCAAAAAAGGATTATGGACATCATAATTATCCGCTGGAACGTATAGAGAAAGCAATCAGTTGGTTAAAAATACATGGTAATCAGAAGATAGGAATTGTCGGGGCATCTACTACAGGAACACTTGCATTGACTGCCGCTTCTTATTTTAAGGATATCACATTGACGATAGGTCTGACACCGAGTGACTTTATCTGGCAGGGATTTATGCAGGGTAAAAGAGATGGTTGTAAGGAATGGCCAATGGAGGGAGAATCTCTTTTTTCGTATAAAGAAGAACCACTTCCATACATGCCGTTTTGTTACAAACATCCGGATTACTGGCATGTGATTGAGAAAGAAACAAAACGGACCGGTGATATGATCAATTCAAGAAAACTATTTGATGATTCTGAAAAGGCTCACCCAATCACAGAAGACGAGATAATCAAGATTGAAAAAATCCATGGAACAGTATTGTTAATTGGTGCTGAAGATGATGTGTTGTGGGATACTGCAAAATATATCCGCCGTATGAAGCAGCGTATGAAAGAACATTCACACACATGCAGATTGGATTATGTCATTTATGAGCATGGAACCCATTTCGTTTTTCCGGAGAGCATGCTAAAGACAATGCTCCCGGTTGGATCCGGACTCTTTGTGAAACTGGCATTTCAGGCAGCAAGAAAACATCCGAAAGAATGTCGCAGAGCACGTCTGGATATTGACTGGCGGGTAAGAAATGCTGTTGCAAAATGGAAGAGAGTAGATAGATAAAAAATAGACAGAAGGTGGAAGTGTGGTATTTAAAACAACAGGAAATAAATCAAATTCAGTCATTCTGTTTTTCCATGCAATGGGAGTAACTGGGGAAAGCAGTATGCCGGTTGCAGAGAAAATGGCAGAAAAATATTATTGCATTATGCCAACATCGACTGTGTATTGCTCCGGACAGAGGTATCAAAGCAAAAGAGATGAGATACAACAGATTGTACGATTTTTGGGGAACCATGGAATCAAAGAAATAGAACTTATAGTTGCATCTTCGATTGGAGCAGATCTCGCCATGGCATTCCTGACAGAGATAAAAATACCGGTAAAGCATGTTTTTTTTGATGGCGGGCAGTTTGCACAGATTGGAAAGGCAACACGCAGAATCATGGTTCCGTTCTTATATATAGCAATGAAAAGTTTATATTGGTCAAAAGGAAAAACACTAAAGAGAATCATGTGGTGTGACGATGATAAAATTAAACCTTATTTTATAGAGGCAGGAAAGAACTTGACGTATGGAAATCTGAGGAGACAGCTGACAGACAGTTTGGAAGATAAGCCATTTTCAGAACTGTCAGAAGAATTGCAGAAACATACATTCTGGGAATTTGGAAGTATAGAAGAACATTTTAAATACAGAAATGCAGTGATGCAGACTTATATATACGGTAACTTTCCGGTTTTTGAGGGATTCAACCATATGCAGTATCAAATTCAAAATCCGGAGGGATTTGCCAGAATGCTCGAAACAATTATTGAGACTGACCGATTACCGGAATTGGCATTTGCGATGTGGTATAGAGGAAAATAGTTATGAAAAATGCTTATGAGCTTGCTGAAAATATATTGAAGTCCAAACCTGATAAGAATATAGAATTAAAATCATCAGATTCTTTTGCCAGTATTGAGTTATATGGTACATCAGCTTGCAAAAAGGTACAGGATACGGAATTCTGTGAATGTTTTCATTTGGAAAATGAGAGCGGTACAGGAATGATTACATTGTATCATGTGTTTCCAGGAATTGATCTGGTTTATAATGATATGCATATGGAGTATTGCAACAAGGAGCAAAAGCCGGCTTCCAGTGTGATGGAAATAAACTATTGCATGGAAGGCCGTTGCGAATGCGTGTTTGAACAAAATGAATATGGTTATATAGCGGCAGGAGACTTGTCATTTTGTTCTTTGAAAAAAACTGGGCATGTGTCAGAGTTTCCAACATCGCGTTATCATGGAATTACCATTACGCTTGACTTTTCCATGATTACAGACGAAATGAAAAGGATACTGCAATTATTGTCTGTAAATCTGGAAAAGATTAGTAACATTTCAAAAACACATAGTTTTACTATTATACGGGCAAATCAGTCAATAGAACATATCTTTTTGGAATTGTATAAAGTTCCTGAAGAAATCAGATATGGTTATATTCGTGTGAAAATTCTGGAACTATTATTAGTATTAACTGGATTTGATTTAAAGAAAAATAATTCTGAGCATGTATATTTTTCGGATGTACAGATTGATGCAATAAAGCAGGTTCATGCGTTTCTAAAGGGACACTATAGGGGGCATTATACGATTGAAGAATTGTCAGTGCGTTTTAAAATGTCACCAACTGTTTTGAAAAAATGCTTTAAGGGTGTATACGGAAATTCTGTGTACGCTTATATGAAAAAGTACAGGCTGCAGATGGCGGAACGCCTTTTAAAAGAAAATAAACTTACGATCGGGGAGATAGCATTACAAATTGGCTATCAGAATCCGAACAAATTTACATCTGCATTTCGTACAGAATACGGTATGACACCAACGGAATACCGTAAGAAAAAGACACAGGAAAGTCTGAATGGATAGAAAAAGAGTCTGTTTAGTAATTGAGATTCTATATGGAAATCTATAAAATATGCGTTGTAGTTAGAAGAATCTAACTGCAACGATTTTTAATTTAAGGAGGCATCTCATGAAGCAGAAAAAACTTTTAACATTATTTTTAACAGTTGCAACGTCATTTTCAATGTTAGTTGCTTGTAGTAACGCTACATTTGCAGAAAGTACAGGTACGGCAACTGTTACAGAAAGTACAAATACGACGGACAAGAAACAGAAAGCAGATGAAAATCAGGATGCTGCAAAACAACTTTTGGTTGATTTGACGGGTTCATATCAGGAACTATGGCCGGTAATTCTTGATGAAAAATATCAGCAGATCTGGATTGATGATTGTACAGAGTTGGTTGGTGAGGAAAATGCGGAGGCAGCATATGATAAGTTAGCATCCATGGTTTCAGGAACAATTTATGGAGAAGAAGCAGTAGAAGCATACAAAGATGGCGATGGTGTTTATGACTGCTCTTTTAAAGAAGGTGTAAATAAGCTGGAATTTAATGGTTCTGATTCAGTGATCAAGGGATATGATTCAGAAGGAAAAGAAATCTTTTCCCATACATATCATTATGTTGGAATAGAAGAAGTACGTGGGTTATACGAATTTAAAAGTGACGATGCAGACTCAGGCGAATTTACTTATTTCTGCATAGCACCAGATACAAATGATACAACCTATCATATTGAATTGCGCTACGGCAGCGATTTGGAGGCACTTGGAAAATATGATGAAGGAGACTATGCATACTGGCTTGGCTCAGGTATTTCAACAGACTATGATCAGACAATGGTTGAGAACTGTATAGAACTTTTCTGCAAAGAAAATCTGTCTGAATAGAACAGACTTGTAAAACTGCAGAAAGCATCTGCGGAGTGGAAACTGAATACACGAGGAAAATAAAAAATTGAAACACCAAGACTTGACAAATTCCTGTAATGAGTTAAAATATAACAGTGTTATATAGCGCTGTTATATTTTGAAAAGAAGTTTAGAGGATACGAAAAGAATGTCGACGAAAGCAGAAGATACACAGAAAAACATATTAGATACAGCCAGAAAACATTTTCTGAAAGATGGTTTGACAGGAGCATCTTTAAGAAATATTGTAAAAGATGCAGGGCTTACTACTGGAGCATTTTACAAATATTATCCGACGAAAGAGGCACTTTTTGATGCACTGACGGATCCTTATATGGAACATATTTATCAGATTTATGACCAGATCGTTGAGGAGTTTGAAAAGCTTTCTGCCAGTGATCAGACAAGGAATATGTCGGATACATCCAGTGATGGGATGGAGCAGATGGTTGATTATATCTATGATCATTATGATAATTTCAGATTATTGTTGAAATGCGGAGACAGTGGAAAATTTGAATTATTCATACACAATATGGTGGAGCGGGAAATGAAGTCCAGCCTGAAATATATGGAAAAAATGAAGGAAGCCGGTGTAAAAATACCGGTTGTAGAGGAAAGCCTTATGCATATGATCTATACGGGATTTTTTTCATCAGTATTTCAGATTATTGAGCATGATATAGACAGGGAGACTGCAAAGAAAAATGTACATCAACTGAAAGAATTTAATACAGGTGGCTGGGAACGATTGTGGAATATTGAATTTCCAGTATAACTGATGCAGGAATTCTGAATAGGTTATGTGTGTTGCAGGTTCTGGATTTCTGAATAAAGTTCAGACTGGATAATAATATCAGGTGGTTAATGCCAGTAAACCACCTATTTTATTATATGTTGGTTAGTACGAACTAACAGAAGGTAAAACAATAAAACGAAACAATAAAACGAACGTAAGGAGTGAACAGATGTGAAAGAAAAAAAGAAGTCGGCAGTCAGCTGGATCTTGACGTGGGCCGGACAAAAAAGAATTGCCTATGTGTGGAGTGTGTTACTTGCAATAGGAAATGTGATTTTTAAGATTTTGCCGTATTTTATTATTGCAGATGTAGTAAAGCTGTTTTTAAATGGTGAAAAGGAGTTTGAAATATATCTTGCAAAAGCGGTTCTGATTGCATTATCGTTTATCATTGCAGAACTGCTTCATTCACTTTCGACAGCATTGTCACATAAAGCAACGTTTGCAGTACTTGCAAATATAAGAAAATCCTGCTGTGACAAGCTGGCGCGGGTACCTCTTGGCTATGTGAAAGACACACCTTCCGGTACATTTAAAAATATTATGGTGGAAAGAATCGACAGTATCGAGACAACACTGGCGCATATTGTCCCGGAATTCACGTCCAATCTGCTGGCACCGATTGTGATTTTGATTTATTTCTTCCTGACAGACTGGAGACTGGCACTCTGGTCATTGGTGCCGGTTATAGTGGGATTTCTTTCCTATTTCGGAATGATGCTGGATTATAAACCAAGCTTCGAGAGAACGGTTCAGACAACAAAAGATCTGAATGATGCGGCAGTGGAATATATTGACGGAATCGAAGTGATCAAGGCATTTGGAAAGACAGAAAGTTCTTATGCAAAATTTACAAAGGCGGCTATGGCTTATGCAGATTCCTTTATTTCCTGGATGAAACGGTGCTCGATCTTTCATGGACTGATGATGGTGGTCACACCTTATACGCTTCTTACGGTATTGCCGTTTGGGGCACATTATGTAGCCAATGGAACACTTGCGATTTCAGATTTTGTCATCTGCATTATTTTATCACTTGGAATCGTTGGACCGTTGATCACAGTGGGTTCCTATACCGATGATCTTGGCAAGATCGGAGTGATTGTTGGTGAAGTGGCAGGAATTCTGGAACAGTCGGAGCTTGAACGTCCAGAGAAAAGTAAAAGTGTTCCAAAAGATAACTCCGTTACTCTTGAAGATGTCAGATTTGGTTATCACGACAAAGAAATCCTGCACGGAGTAACTATGGAGCTGAAAGCAGGAACGGTAAATGCAATCGTAGGACCTTCCGGAAGCGGCAAGTCGACCATCGCAAAGCTGATTGCGTCCCTGTGGGACGTGGATTCCGGAAGCATTAAAATCGGTGGAGTTGATGTCAAAGAACTGGCATTTGCAGATTTTAACCGGAAAATTGCATATGTTGCACAGGACAATTATCTGTTTAATGAAACAGTCCGTGAAAATATCAGACAGGGAAATCCGGATGCTACAGATGAACAGATCATCGAGGTGACAAAGAAAAGTGGATGCTATGAATTTATCATGCAGTTGGAGAATGGATTTGATACGGTTGTAGGAGGTGCAGGAGGACATCTGTCAGGTGGCGAGAGGCAGCGTATCTCCATTGCAAGAGCAATGCTGAAGGATGCTCCGATTGTAATTCTTGATGAGGCAACTGCTTATACGGATCCGGAAAATGAGGCGATTCTGCAGAATTCTATTGCAAAACTGGTAGCAGGGAAGACACTGATCGTAATCGCACACAGGCTTTCTACCGTTAAGGACAGTGATCAGATCTTTGTCGTAAATGATGGAAATGTAACAGCACATGGTACACATGAGGAACTACTGATGTCATGCCCGCTTTATAAGGAAATGTGGGATGCCCATATTTCTGTAAAAGATACGGTGAAGGAGGGAGAATGATATGTTTGGAATTCTGGCAAAATTCTTTCGTTTTTCAGGCAGGGAAAATGGTAATAAATTTAAACTGTCGATAGTGATCGGACTTATAGAGGCTCTCGCTTCAGCAATGAAGATACCGGCTATTATGTACATATTGATTGGTTTGATGAGTGGAAAACCAATAGGAAAATATATTGGTGGTTCAATTGCGATCATGGTGATTGCAATTGTAGTTGATGTCATCTGTAAGAGATACTCTACAGTGCTTCAGACAGAAGGCGGATATAATGCGAGTGCTTTTATGAGAATCAAGATTGCAGAGCATCTGCGTTATCTGCCGATGGGATATTTTAATGCCAACAGTATCGGGGAAATTTCTTCTATTACGACGAATACAATGGAAACACTTGGCGATGTAGCTGCGAGAGTGGTTATGCTGACCATGCAGGGAATTCTGGAAACATCCATGATCATTCTTATGCTGTTTATTTTTGACTGGAGAATCGGACTGATCGCTGCAGCAGGAGTACTTATTTTCTTTGGGGTCAATTCTGTGATGCAGAATGCGGGTAAAAAAGATTCAGAGCAAAAAGTGGTATGCGATACGGAACTTGTAAACCAGATCATGGAGTATCTGCAGGGAATATCAGAAGTTAAATCATACAACCTGCTTGGAAAACAGGCGAAAAGATTAAATGATGCAAATGAAGCATGTGAAAAGATCAATACAAAGATGGAGATGTTGTTTGTTCCCTATCATTTTCTGCAAAGTGTGATAACAAAAATCACAGGTGCAGTGATTGTAGCATGCAGTGCATATTTTTATATTAATGGAACTATGAGTGCGGTCTATGCAATTGGTATGACAATCTCAGCATTTATGCTTTATTCCAGCCTGGAATGTGCAGGAAATTATTCATCCCTTTTACATGTGGTAAGTGTATATGTAGATAAAGCAAATGCAATACTGGAACTGGATACCATGGATATCGACGGCAAAGAGATCCAGCCGGAAAATTACGATATCAGACTTTCTTACATTTCGTTTTCCTATGATAAACGGAAAATTATTGATGATGTATCGCTCTCTATCCCACAGAAAACGACGACAGCAATTGTTGGACCATCCGGTGGAGGAAAAACAACACTTTGCAATCTGATTGCCAGATTCTGGGATGTGGATTCCGGGGAAGTAACGCTTGGAGGCGTGAATGTAAAAGACTATAGCATGAACAGTCTGATGCGTAATTTTTCATTCGTATTTCAGTCAGTGTATTTGTTCGCAGATACCATTGAGAATAATATTAAATTCGGACGTCAGGATGCAAGCCATGAGGAAGTGGTGGAAGCGGCAAAGAAAGCGTGCTGTCACGATTTCATCAGCAAACTTCCGGATGGATATGACACAGTGATCGGAGAAGGTGGAGCTACACTTTCCGGTGGCGAGAAACAGCGGATCTCGATAGCCAGAGCAATCATGAAGGATGCACCGATCGTTATATTAGATGAGGCAACAGCCAATGTTGATCCGGAGAATGAAAAGGATCTGATGGATGCAGTAGATGCACTTACAAAGGAAAAAACGATTATTATGATTGCCCACAGATTAAAAACAGTCAGACATGCAGACCAGATTGTGGTTGTTGACAAAGGAAGAATTGTACAGCAGGGAACACATGAGCAGCTAATGAAGCAGGAAGGTATTTATAAGAGATTTGTGGATGCAAGGCAACAGGCAGTAAGCTGGAAACTGGCCCACTGAGAAATAATCCACAGTTGGAGAATATCCAAATTGAATTGTCTGAAAGAGATTTCATTTAAGTTTCTCTAAGTTTCACTTGTATAGGTGGAATGAGGAAAATTCAATAGAGCAATATGAAAAAAGCACTGAAAACCGTTGGACTAATGGTTTTCAGTGCTTTCTTCTTTGGTTAAAGAGAAAAAACATAATAAATTTAAGTTTTGCTAAGTTTCACTAAGTTCTGCATTTGCAGATCGCCATTGCCTTTTCGGCTCATATTTCCCACACCCATCACAGGTCTGTGGCCAGTTAATTTTCCACTCAAAATACTCATCTCTGGTAATTTTACCGGATTTCAATTCTTCTTTTCTGAGAACCCATTCTTTCATAAAATCATTGAGAACTCCATAATTGAACCACATACCAACAGGTGGATGAGCCGGCCAGTTATCAGAATCATGATAACGGACAGCGGTATCCTCACTGGAATTGCATTTTTCACCCGGATAGGTTTCTAACTGAAAGAGATTAATAGCTGCTGGGTTAAATTCATCAATCCAGAACAGGATTTCTATAAGTTCAGATGCATCCATAGTAGTCGGTTCGTGTAGTACCAGTGGATTTACATCCAGAATCTTAGCCATTTCAGTTACAAGATCTTTACGGGGAACCCTGTAATTTGTTTCGTATTGGGCTAGGCGGTTTGCACCTTTATCACCCCAACCGAGGGCAGCACCAAGTTCTGCCTGCGTCATATGCCGGAATGTCCGGATTTTTTTTATTTTATCACCGATTGTCATATCAGATTTCCTGCTTTCTTTTTGATAAATCTATTTTACTACCAAAAACAATGAATGTAAACAGAAAGATTCGCATTGAAGCGAATAAAATACTTGACATTCGCATTAAGGCGAATTAAAATAACAGTACAATAAAGATTCGCACGAAAGCGAATGCTTTGGCAGAGATAAAATTTTTTGTGAATTATTGCAAAATGAGGTTGGTAAAATCCCTCTGCCGGGCTTTATTAGTGAAAGGATTTTTTGAAAACAACATTTCGTCACTTCTTAGTTGTAATAGTGAAGGAACATTCAAAAAAATTCTTTTGTACCTTGAAAATTACATGAGCTGTATGATCTGATTCCACAAATGCCATGACCCTGTAAGTATATTACAGGCGAGCGTCGAAGATACTCCGGAAACGGCTGGTAAGTTTGCGAAGAAGCTGCCAGCATTCAGAAATACTCTGATAGAGGCTGGCAGTAACGCCAACGTCAGATCATATGAGTGGAAGCCAAATCACGCTGCCTGTATCTGAAAAGTAACAGATAACAAAGAAGTACCAAAAAAACAGAAAGTGATAACTCACTGTAAGGAGGTGGTGCTGAAGAATCTGAAAGAAAGGGGGAGTGTACCATGAGAAAGGAACTGGAATATGCAAAGAAAATAACACTGATTGCAAAGCTGTACCGTATGAATCTGCTGTCTGAAAAAGAATTTGAAAAAATCAGACGTAAGCTGATGGACAGTTATCTGGTATCCGGTGAGCGAAGTGACGATCCGGTGAAAGCAATCGCTTGATTATGATATAGAAAGACGAGGTAAAAAATAATGGAAGATAAAGTAATTCAACAGTCGTTCACATTTAAAAATTCAGATAGAATGACAGCACAGGCAAAGAAAACAGCCACAAATATTCAGAAAAGAAAGTGGCAGGTAAAAGAAATGGAGGAAGATTATGAGCATGAGAGAAGTACAGGTCTTACAGGCAACAAAAACGGCACCAAACAGCCGTGGAAGAAATAGTAATTATGCAGTCCAGATTGACCGCATAAGGGTGGCTGCTTATTGCAGGGTATCTACCGATGGTGATGAGCAGTTAGGAAGTTTTGAATCCCAGAAACTTTATTATGAAGAAAAAATTCGGAAGAATAAAGAATGGGCGATGGCAGGAATATTTGCAGATGAAGCAATTACCGGAACAAAGATAGACAAGCGTGAAGGATTTCAGGAAATGATCCGGAAGTGTCTGAACGGCGAGATTGATATGATCCTTACCAAATCAATTTCCAGATTTTCCAGAAATACACCGGATACTATCAAATATGTGCGTATGCTCCGGGATAAGAATATTGCTATCATGTTTGAAAAAGAAAATATCAATACGCTGGATATGAACGGAGAAATGCTTCTGACAATTTTAAGTTCACTGGCACAGGAAGAAGTAGAATCCCTTTCCAGTAACGTGAAAATGGGATTACAGATGAAAATGAAACGTGGAGAACTGGTTGGCTTTAATGGCTGTTTTGGGTATGATTATCATCAGGACACAAAGACAATCACTGTAAATGAGACAGAAGCAGAAACAGTCAGACTCATATATGATATGTATTTGCAAGGGAATGGCTGTGGTACGATTGCCAAACGGCTGGTAGAACTTGGAATTAAAAATAAGCGTGGCACAGTGGAATGGCATGACCATGGAGTTATGGGAATGATTAAAAATGAGAAGTATAAGGGTGACGTGCTTCTTGGAAAGACTTTTACAGTTGACCCGATTTCAAAGAGAAGACTTGCCAATATGGGAGAGGAAAATCAATATTATATCCGGGATCACCATGAAGCAATCGTATCAAGAGAAATCTGGGACAAAGCAGAAGAGATTCGATTGAAGCGTGCCAAACCCAAGCTGATGCAGACAACCGGAAACAGAGAGCGTTATACAAGACAGTTCACATTCAGCAGTATGCTGGAATGTGGGTATTGTGGTCATAAATTATCCAGAAGGACAAGACATCAGACGACTACAACGAAAAAACCTGTCTGGCAGTGTATGAATGCTACAAAAAACGGGATTGATAATTGTCCGAACTGCAAGGCGGTAGATGAAGTGATTATTGAAAACGCTTTTCTGGAAGCATTTCGACTTCTGGCCGATAGTTTTGATGATGTTCTTCAATCGGTGCTGAATACGATTGAAGATATTCTGAAGGATGATACCGAATTGAAAAGGGTAAAACAGCTGGAAAAAGACATTTCCACTATTGAATCGAAAAAAAGCAGGTTAACAGATCTGTTGATTGATGGTAAAATAGAACAGGAAGATTATGATGAAAAGAAGCTGAGCTTTCAGCGGAAACTTCACAAGATTACGGAAGAAAAGGCTTATCTGGAAGAAAATATCGGACAGCAGAAGAATATAAGCAGGCGTATGTCACAGCTTCGACAGACACTGGAAAATGAAAATGCCCTGGATGAATTTGACAGAATCGTGTTTGAGAGCATTGTAGAAAAGGTAATTGTTGGTGGGTATGATGCAGAAGGTAATCCAACACCATATAAACTGACATTTGTACTTAAGTGCAATCAGACATTAAAGGTAGATAATGCGAAAGCAGACTACAGAGCAAATCAGAAAGGGAAAAAGGTGTCATAAATGGAGCAGAATAAGGCAGAGCGATTGAATGAAAATGTAACTGAAAAAATGTGTTCATCAGACGGTAACGTGGTTGGGGAAATGTGTTCCCCAGCCGATGCCGACACATTGTGAGGTTGTGTGCCTTTTGAGCAAATAAAAACCAGATACTACGGTAAAACTCAGCGTGGATATGGATGATTACTACCGTATTAAAGATGGTAAAGAGCCTAAATAAAACCGAATAATACACTGAATTAAAGAAGGATAGAAGCTGTTGATGCGTTAGAAGATAACGTGTCAGCGGCTTTTTCTTTTTATCTGAAAATCTATTAGTCAAATCTGAAAGGAGTCAATTCTATGGCAAAGAAAAACGTAAGAAACATGAAGGTTTGTGGACAGAGCGGTTATAAATATGAGACAGTTCCGGCGATCACATTAAAAGGAAAGTGGCTGGAGAAACTGGGATTTCATCCTGGGGATTATGTACAGGTGAAATGTGAAAATGGTCAGCTGATTATCACGTCAGATGAGAATAGAGCACAGGAGCAGGAAGCAAAGACCGCATTTATGGATGAGGAGATTAAGAAACTGAAAGTCAGAAGCAGACTGAATGACCGCCTGCAGATTGCAGGGATCCTGCTGACTATGTGTGATGCCAGAACAAATCTCTGCAAGGTAATTACAGAACAGCTGACGGATACTTTTGATGGACAGATCCGGATTTTTAAGAGCATCATACCAAACACAGTAAAGCCTGCAAATAGTTATTATATTTTCAGAAACTATCCGTTCGGATAGTTCCATTTCAACTTTCAATTTGCTAAAATACTAACATGAATATGATGAAAAAGGAGGGAAATATGCAGAAAATAGTCAAATTTACTGACGATAAATATATATGCCCACAAAAAGCTATTCGCAAATTTCGCTCTGCCAAAAAACTTTGCACGCCGCTATACCTATATGGAGTTACAGGTATCGGGAAGACTTCTCTGGTTATGCACAATCTAAATATGAAATGCTGCAGCTATTACAGTGCATCAGAAACAAGTGCAGACCAGATTAAAATAAAAGAACAATCTGCTGAATACACGGTGGTTCTTGATGATCTTCAAAATCTCACAGATACAACGGAAAGAGAAAACTATTTTGAAGTAATCCGTAAGTTACTGAACTTAAATAATGTATGGCTGATCCTGATTGCCAGATGTCCGTTTCCGAGATGGCTTCTTCCACTTCGGACGAAATATATATTTGCGGAAATTGAAGAAAGTGATTTCCTTTTTTCATTAGATGAGCAGATTACATATTTAGAACAATATGATATTCATCTTACCCGGGAAGAATATCAGAAGGCATGGAATCTGGGCGGTGGAAATGCGTTATCTCTTTTATTTTTTGTAATGGAAAAAGGAAATCTGGAACTGACACAGAGACGGCAGTGGGATTATCTGGAAACCCATGTATACGATCAGTGGGATCTAGAATTACAGGAGTTTTTTATGGATATTTCCATTGTAGAAACATTTACGGTCAGACTTGCATCCATGCTTACAGGGCGAAGTGATGTGGAGAAACTGATCTTTCGGGCTGAAGAAGTTGGAAATTTTTTTGACATAAGAGGAATCGATGGAATCTGGAAATGCAGATGGCCTATGAGGAAATCCATGCAGCAGAGACTACGGAGGAAGAGAAGCATTGAGCAGATTAACCATCTTTATTATACAGCTGGCTTATATTATGAATTGGAGGAAAAACCTCTTGAGGCACTTTCCATGTATGAAAAATACAACGACATGGAAAGCATTTCCAGACTTTTGATCTCCAATGCACGTAAGAATCCTTCCAGTGGACATTTTTATGAACTGCGGAAATACTATCTGAAACTGCCGGAAGAACTCATCTCGGGAAGTCCGGTACTTATGGCAGGAATCAGTTTGCTACAATCTATGCTGATGAATATAGAAGAAAGCAACCGCTGGTATCATCAGCTGGAAAAATTTGCAGAAGAACACTCAGGTAGTATAAAAAAAGAAGCTCTCAGCAGGCTGCTTTATTTAAAAATATCACTTCCTCATACTGGCACAGCGAACATGATCGATCTGCTGAAAAATGCAGACCTGTTAATTCATAATAAAAAAGTAGTTCTTCCAGAGCTGTCTGTGACCAGCAATCTTCCTTCATTGATGAACGGAGGAAAAGATTTCTGTGAATGGTCGAAACGGGACACAGAACTGGCACTTACGATTGGTAAACCGGTAGAATTTGTTCTTGAAAAATATGGAAAGGGCCTTGTATATCTTGCTCTTGCGGAGAGCTATCTGGAAAAAGGAAAAGATATTTTTGAGATTTTTTCAAAGGCGGAAAAAGGCCGTATGGATGCAGAACGGGGGGGTATGCTGGAACAGGTTTTTGTAGGAACAGGAATCCTTGCATGGCTGTCTGTTTTGAAAAATGATACAGATGGTGCACTTACATCTCTTGCAGCATTTCGTGATCGTGCGGAAGAGGAAGCACCGAATCTGATTTCCAATATTGATGCTTTTATTTGCCGAATTAAGCTGTATCAGGGTGAAGATGTTTCAGACTGGATGAAAAAGACACCAGATGAGAATGTGGAATTTTGCACAATGGAACGTTTTCGATATCTGACAAAAGTGAGAGTATATATTTCTCTTGGAAAAATGGAATCAGCATATTGTTTGATCCAGCAGATCTTACATTATGCAGAAATTATGAAACGTACATATATTCATATGGAAGCCAGGATCTTGCTTTCAATCGTACAGTATAGACTTGGACAGGAGCAGTGGAAGGACAGTCTCCAAAACTGCATCAGCCAGGCGGAAGGATATCATTTTGTAAGGATATTTACAAGAGAAGGAACAGCACTTCTTCCAATGATCGAAAAAGGAGAATTTACCTGGAAAGATAATAATTACCGAAATCAGATCATAACAGAATGCAGACAGATGGCCAAGGAGTATCCTTCTTATCTGGTTTCCAGAAATAATATTGTTTTAGGTGAAAATGCCTTACAGATATTAAAACTGCAGTCAGAAGGTAAGTCATCTGCGGATATTGCAAAAGAGCTGAAGATTTCAGAGGCAACGGTGAAATACCATAATAAAGAAACTTATCGGAAATTTGGTGTCAGGAATAAAGCAGCAGCAATTACAGAGGCCAGAAAGCGGAAGCTGATCTGAGTCAATGCCCGCTTTAGCGCAAATGGCGAAAAGAGGATAACGATATGAAAAAAGAAAGCAAAAATCGGTTCTGCTTCAAAAAAGCCAGATGGATACTTGCGGCTGCAGCAGCACTTAGCCTGTATCCGGGAAGCGTTTTTGCAGAAGAGAATATAGAAGTAGAAAATACTGCAGCAGAGCTGTCTGTAGAAGAGAGTGCAACGCCAGTACCGGAAAAAACAGAAACAACAGAAATATCAGAACCTGCCAAAGAAAAATCAGTTTCTGATGATTCAGTAGAAACAAAGAGCAGTGCGCAGATCATTTCAGTTGATATCACCTGGGGAAATATGGGCTTTGTTTATCAGAAAGGCTTATGGAATCCGGAAACGCATCAGTATGGAGTTGGCACCTGGAACCCGGACGGAGACGGAAGCAGTCAGATCAGTATTTCCAACAATGGTACAGAAAGTGTAAAAGCTTTTTTGGCTTATACACAGGCGGATACTTCTTATTCCGGAAGTTTCCGAAATGGAAATGGTGAAAATATATCGGAGATTGCACTTTCAGCAGGAGACAATACCAGTGCCTATCTTGTTTTAACCGGAACTCCGTCAGAAGAATTCAGCAACAGTGTGCTTGGAACAGTAACCGTAACGATTGGAGGGTAGTGATCATGGATAAAGATAAAAAAACGAAATCAAAAATACTGATCGTGCTGCTGATCCTGATTACTGTTTGCTGCATAGCGATTACAGTGTGGGCAGTTTTTTTCAGAAATAATACAGAAACTGTACTTTCACCTGACCGTGCGCCACAGAAAACGGAAGAGAATGCGAAAGAAATTGAAAATGACAATACTGAAAAAATGAAGGCAGAAGAGGGCGGCGGTGCAGTCAGCATTACCTATTCTAATGAAGTAACGATTGACCTGGATAATAAAACAGCCAAGTTGTTATTTGCCAATCCATCAAAATCCACGCAGAACATGGTAGTTCAGATCGTAATCGATGATACTGAGATCGTACAGTCAGATTTGTTGGAGCCAGGTAATCAGGTAACAAAACTTGACCTTTTAGATAATGCGGAAAAGCAGCTGGAGAAAGGTGGATATGATGGGAAATTCAGAGTCTTATTCTATGATCCGGATTCCGGCCAGAAAGCAACTGTTAATACGGAGATCCCGATTTTCATTACAGTTGAGTGATTTTTGATTTATGACCCACAGAGGCATAAATATAAATAAACTTTAGGCAAGGAGGAGAAGTGATGAGAAAGCTTTTTGCGATCAGCATCGCCGCGGCCCTGGCATTGTTAACAGGTGTTGCCGTATTTGCAGAATCAAGCGAAAAGACAATTGGCGGAAATGAAAGTCAGTCTATTAACGTGATCGCAAAGCGAACAGACACAACTGAAAACAATGTGGTTTACAGTGTGGATATGAAATGGGATGATATGACATTTACGTATCATGAAAAAAGTACCAGAGTATGGAATCCCGAAGATCATACATATTCAGAAAAGATTACAGGGGAGTGGGATAAAAATACTGCAGATATTCTGGTTACAAATCATTCCAATGCTGGCGTGAAAGTTGGATTTGTTTACCAAACAGCAGGAAATGCAGATTTGACAGGAACGCTGGATGTTACGGAAAGTACATTAAAAGCTGGTGTAGAGAATGACTATGAACATGCAGATAATGTAACTTCAAAACTGACACTGTCCGGTAAACCGAATGAAACGGTCAGTGAATCAGGAAGTAAGATCGGAACGATCACGATTACTGTTTCGCCGGAAAACTAAAAGTAAAAATTAAAAGAGAAAGGATATGATTATATGAAAAGATTAACCGCACTTGCATTATGTTTAACAACTGTTTTTACTTTAGGAACTTCTGTTTCAGCAGATACACTGAGCAGTATAGCGGCTGGAAGCAATACAAGTAACCAGCAGGTTAAAGGAACTTATAGAGATGATACCAATGTAACTGTTTACAGCGTGGATATTGAATGGTCTAACTTTAATTTTGAATATAATAAGGGAAGCAAAGGAGCATGGAATCCAGCTACTCATACATATTCAGAACCAAAACCGGCAGGTTGGGGAGATCAGACGGGTACGATCAAGATGACCAATCATTCCAATGCAGACGTAGGATATACACTTACATGCAGTGTAGATAGCAAATATAGTAACTTTTATTTGGGTACGTCTAAAGACAGTATGTTAGGCTCAGATACAGGAACATTAAAAACAGCAGAAAATACAACAGTCGAAAATGCACCTTCTAAACAGTTGACTATTTATCCACTCGGAAGTCTGCCAGCTGGAACAAATGATGCAAATGTTGCAACTCTTACGATTACAATCGGAGCTAAGTAATTGAGAGTTACAGCTTCACCGGGACTGAACGGCACACTGTTCTGTCCTGGTATCTGATGTATGTTTATTTTAAACGTTAGTAATCATAGATCAGATACCAGGAAGAAGAAAAGCTGTTTTATTAACAACAGTGAAGAAGGAGGAGTAGGATGAAGAAATTAAGCCTGGTTTTAATTACCCTGATGGTATTTTTTTCTGCGGGGATATCTGTACTGGCAGAAACAATAGAGCAGAAAGATGTGGATGTAACTGTGCAGTATATTCAAACAGCCGAGGGTTTCAATCAAGCTCCTGTTAAGAATGGAGAAGGAAGTCTCACAACAGAAGAAGGTGTTAAAGTTTCAGTTTCCGGTGCGCCGGGAAATGCCAGATATCTGGTTGTATGCCCTATTCTGAAAAATACAGATGGCGGCAGATGGCTGATCAAATGTTTAAATGGTAGAGGGAATTTTATCTGCGCATATGATATTTATTTTCTGGATGAAGCAGGGAATCGGATTAATGCGAAAGGAGTTACAGTTACTATAGATTCTCCGGCAGATACTGATAATTTAGAAGTTTACAGTGTTTCTACAGATGGAACAGCCGCTGAATCAGATTATTCTGTTAAAAACAGCAGCGTGATATTTACAGTATCAGGAAACAGTTATTATGTATTTATGGGAAAGACACCATCAAATACAGCAATAACAATAACTCCGACACAGGCGACAAATAATCAATCAAGTACAAAATCTAATACTTCGTCAGAAGTTAATTCTGTTCCGAAAACGGCAGATAATACAAATGTAGCAGGTTTTGTAATTGCACTTGTTATTTCAGCAACACCGGCAGGGATGGTTTTGAAGAAAAAGAGCTTTTTGAAATAAAGACATATAAGACATATTTATAGCAGCCGGAATCCAAAAGGGTTTCGGCTGCTATAACGTTAAGCAGTCTGTTTCTGCGCTTTCTGTTTTTTCAAAGTCTAGACACCCTCTGCAACAAGGAACAATGCCAGGGAGATTGCAAAATATTCTTCAGTAAATGCAAGTACCATATACCGCCTTGTAGAGGAACACACGCTAGTATAAATGAGCAAATACAGGATCCATAGTTGATTGTGCGTACAATACAAACATTTAGTCTGTTTGATGTCGTTGCTGTTTGCATATATTTGATTCAATTGTGCATTTTTTTAAATTTGCTCATTTATGGCTTTTAAGAAGAGATGTTGATCAAAGTGGATCAATGTCTCTTTTTCAATAGAAGAAACAGAGTACTCAGAAATGTGCAAAGATTAGAAGAGTAGCCTGTTTTATTTAACGAAAGGTGAGTACCTCTGTTCGGTGTGTATCGTTTAATTGTATCGTTTTCGTGGTCGCAACGAAACCTTGCTGTTGTGGATATTACATGAAGACAAATTAGTGAAAAACAACTGTATCAAATTCTGCAGAAGTTTGATATACTGTATGCAGAAATGACAGATATTGAAAAGAAGGAATTTATGCAGTTGTTTATTGATGCAATTGAGTTATATCCGGAAAAGATGGATGATGGGCGCATCATCAGGCAGATTGATCTAGCATTTCCGGTGTATTATGAAGGTTTTGAAGGCGAAGCAATTCGGTTGCTCAACGAAAACACAGTCGAGGTTGTGTGCCTTTTGGGCAGACAAAAATCAGAGCATTCTAAATAATATATCTGATTTTGCAGGAGAGAATGAACTTATGAACAAAGAAAAAGCAGCAGTGTGGGCAAAATTTGCCTACACTTCTTCTGATAGAAAAGTTTATAATGTAGATTATTACAAATCTTGATGTTTATTATTTATTATAGAGTGGTTTATTGAGGAAGGGGGACTTCTATTTGAAAAAGAAAAAAGATGAAATAACCATTCGTTCCAGTGCTGCAGAATACCTGACCTATGTTGCCTCTGTTGGCAATCAGCAGGACAGCATTGAGATGCGCTATGAGGATGAGAATATATGGCTGACACAGAAGATGATGGCTGCATTGTATGATGTGGATGTTCGTACAATCAATGAGCATATTAAGAAAATTTATTCCGACTCAGAGCTTGAGGAAGATTCAACTATCCGGAATTTCCGGATAGTTCAAACCGAAGGTTCCCGTCAGGTGACTCGTGATACGAAGCATTATAATCTTCAAATGATTATTGCTGTTGGATTCAAGGTAAATAATGAGCGAGCGGTGCAGTTTCGCAAGTGGGCCAATGGCATCGTGAAGGACTACACCATCAAAGGCTGGGTCATGGACGATGAGCGTCTGAAAAATGGTGGATCTGTGCTTACAGTAGAATACTTCGACCGTTTGCTTGAGCAGATTCGTGAAATCCGTCTCTCCGAGCGTAGATTTTACCAGAAGATAACAGACATCTATGCTACAGCTCTTGATTATGACCGAACAGCAAAAACAACAAAGCAGTTCTTTGCAAAGGTGCAGAACAAGATGCACTATGCAGTTCATGGACATACAGCAGCGGAGTTGATTTATGAGCGGGCCGATGCAGATAAGCCGCACATGGGATTAACCACTTGGGCAGCAGCACCGGAAGGCAAGATTGTAAAAAGCGATGTGAGCATTGCGAAGAATTATCTTTCAGAGAAAGAAATGCGTTCACTGGAGCGTATTGTATCTGCTTATCTGGATTTGGCAGAGGACCGTGCGGAACGCCATATTCCGATGACGATGGAGGATTGGTCAAAGCGACTGGATTTATTCCTGATGGCGGATGACAGAGAGGTTCTTCAGGATGCAGGCAAAATCACTGCTGAGATTGCCAAGGCAAAAGCCGAGACCGAATTTGAGAAATATCGCGTAATTCAGGACAGATTGTTTATGTCTGATTTTGATAAGTACATGCTGGAATTGGAAGAGAATGCGAAGAAGTAGAGCGTGAAACCAGTGTTGATGTGGATGGATTCGGATTAGATTGGAGATGAAGAAATGTTATTTATATGTTACCCAAAATGTTCAACCTGTCAAAAGGCTAAAAAATGGCTAGGTGAGCATAATATTAAATATACTGAGCGTCATATTGTAGAAGTGAATCCTACGTATGACGAATTAAAGGAATGGTATGGAAAGAGCGGACTTCCGCTTAAGAAGTTCTTTAATACCAGTGGACTTCTTTATAAAGAAATGCAGCTTAAGGACAAGATTCCTGCAATGAGTGAAGAGGAACAATTACAGTTACTTGCTACAAATGGAATGCTGGTAAAGCGTCCACTTGTTGTAAATGGAGATACTGTTCTTGTTGGTTTCAAAGAAGCAGAATGGACTAAAAAGTTGAATTGATAATTATTAATAATTCGTTTGTGTATATGGAGGCATCCTATTTGAAAAAGAAAAAAGACAAAATAACCATCCGTTCCAGCACAGAAGAATACTTTGAACGTTTACTTGAGCTGATTCGTGAAATCTGTTTTTTTGAAGCACGCTGTTATTACCTTCCTACGGCAAAAATGGTATGAAAAAAGCACCTCCGAAGAGCTGTTTTAGCTTAATGATTAAATGTTTCCCTTAAAAGTACAATGCGAATAAGGGAAAAGCAAAACTTTAAAGGGATTATTTTACTCTGTAATAACAGGTGTTTTTACCTCTGCCTTCTTTTTTGCTTCTTTTTCAATTACTTCCTATAATCCGCAAAGGTAAGCAGCACCAAGGGATCTGTCATACAGTCCGTAAGATCCCATACAGAATGTAACACCATTATGTTTGTTCGGAACCATTTCAATCAGACGCTTCAAATTTTCCTGTGAAGAAATGATACGTGGGAGTCCAAATACACTCCAAGCCGGATCATCTGAATGAATTGCCATATTGATGTCATATCATTCTTGATCGTATCGAACATATTCTCCGGGTCCATGCTGTCAATCACATCCTGATTGTAAGCAAGTACTGTTGATCCATCGTCTCTCATACGATCAAGTTCTGTTCTTGTCCAGTCAAATACAGGCATAAAGTTGTAACATACCATATGGATATCTGCTTTACCAAGGTTCTCCAGTGTTTTGATGAACGCCTCAATATCTTTGTCTCTGTCCGGTTCGCGAAGTATTAATTGAATTAAATCGTATCGGACTGGTAGAAATCCGTCCACAAAGAGGAAGTTGCATTTATTGGAGCAAAATATTGCACAGCAAAAACTTTGCCTGATTTCTAAAGACGGTGACCGTTTCCTTGAAATTGACAATGAATTTCATCGCCTGATTTTTGAATGTGTAGGTAAAATAAAGTAGAAATAGTGCAATTTTCGCATGATATTATACAAGAATTACATGGAAATATATCGTATTATTGATAAGGTATGATATATTTCTATGTGAGGAGAAAACCATGGCAGCGGAAAGAAAAACATTAACACAGCTATCTGTGCCAATATGCTTAGAGACTTTATTCTATATGCTTTCGGGTATGGTCGATACGCTTATGCTATCGTCTGTAAGTGACCAGGCTGTAGGAGCAGTGGGAACAGCTAATACCTATATAGGTGTTTTTATTATCATGTTTGGGGTGATATCATCGGGGATGGTAGCTGTTATGTCACAAAATATCGGAGCCGGAAGACCTGGGATTGCATATCAGGCAAGACAGCTTGGACTTATGTTTAATGCAATGATAGGTATCTTGATGTCGGTTATTCTAGCTGTTTTTTCTGGTGGAATACTTAGAATCGTAAGTATTGCCCCGGCTTTGCTTGCTCCGGCTGAAACATACCTTAAAATTGTTGGGGGAACCTGTTTTTTGAATGCACTGATCCCTATTTTCTCCAGTTATTTGAGGGTGTTTGGATATACAAAGCATTCTTTGATAGGAACTGTCGTTGGAAATGTGATTAATATAATACTTAATTCAGTATTCTTATTTATGTTTAACTGGGGCGTAATGGGCGTTGCTGTTGCCACAGTTATCTCGAGGATTGTAAATCTTATTATTGTAGCCGGAATGGGAGCTGTGCTTATAAAAGCAAAGCAGAGCCCTGAGAGAATGTCATCAAGAAAGATACTTGCGCAGATTGTTAAGATTGGTTTTCCTTCTGCATTTGAAACGGCACTTTATAACATAGCAATGACGCTTATAGTTCGTTTTATGAATCAGATGGATGTGGATGGAATGAATGTTACAGCACGTTCGTATACTGTGCAGATTGCTAATTTTTCGTATTGTGTGGGAGCTGCACTTGCGCAGGCGAATGCGATCATGACCGGTTGGAGAATTGGCGCAAAGGAATTTGAAGAATGTGACAAAGGTACGAGAAAAGCTGCGATATATGGTATTATAACAGCAACATGCTTTTCAGTGACATTTGCATTGTCCGGGCATTTTATAGTGCATATATTTACAGATGATACACAGATGATAAATCTTGTGGTAAAGTTGTTGATAGTAGACATATTTCTCGAATTTGGAAGGGTGACTAATCTTGTATATGGCCAGGCGTTAAAAACGAGTGGAGATGCACTTTTTCCGGTTATATTAGGTGCGATTTTTATGTACCTGTTTGCGGTCGGCGGAACTTATTTTCTCGGAGTACATATGGGACTTCTGGCAGTGGGAGCATATATTGCTATGGCAAGTGATGAATGCGCGAGGGCTGTGGGAATGGTACTTAGATGGAAAAGTGGAAAATGGAAAAACAAGAGTCTTATAGAATTTTAGGGAGAGATTATGTACTTTGAATTAAAGGAAAATAAACCGCATGGAACAAAGGAGAATCCGTTTAGTACATATCATATAAGAAATGAGGGACGATCATTTCAAATACCGGTACATTGGCATGACGAACTTGAAATTATATATGTAAAAAGTGGAACCTTGACTGTAAGTATTTCAGGAGAAAATTATATCGGAACCCCCGGGGATGCCTTTGTGGTGTCGCCGGGTAATCTGCATTTCATGGGTTCACAGTCTGGTGACGTGGATTATTTTACTTTCCTTTTTCCGCTAAAATATATCTCTTTTTGCACAGATGACATGTTAGATGATAAATTGCTTACTCCATTAAAAAATGGTCATTTGATGATAAGGCCAAGAATCAAGGATACAGAAAAAGAGTTGTGTGAGCAGTTGGCCGAAATACATATGGCAAAAAATGATGAAAAGAAGTTGGAAATAGCTGTTCAG
>SKEJ01000146.1_pt1 | contig 48602 bp, 36 predicted proteins | sample 4826721 | NCBI WGS metagenome assembly SKEJ01 (sample SAMN11008812, study PRJNA524170) | human gut metagenome | biome: Human fecal sample; material: Feces; isolation source: fecal sample from pouch patient p31 | host: Homo sapiens | place: Israel: Tel-Aviv | collected 2015-06-02 | reverse complement strand
TTATCTACGCCAAGAAGTCCGAGGCGTAAGGTACCGTCTGTTTGACGTTGGGCCTCCCGCGGGGCGTTGCCGTGCGGGAGGCTTTTTGGGTCTGGGGCTCGTTGTCGGGCTGTTGGCCTGTTGTGTTTGGCTGATGAAAGGGGTAATCGAGATGGCATCTGCTGTGAAGCGTGACGGTCGCGCCGTGGTGACCACATGCGGGGGATGCTATGCCGATTGCGCCTTTGCGGCACGCGTTGAGGACGGTCGCGTGGTGGCCGAGTTGCCGGTGTCGGGGCATCCGTGCGCGGCGCGTGCCCTGTGCGCCCGCGGACGGCATCGCCTGGCAATGCCGTTTGACGAGCACGACCGGATTTTGCATCCCATGCGACGCCGCCAGGATGGCTCGGGGTTCGATGTGATTTCGTGGGATGAGGCGTTCGCGCAGATCGCAGCGCGCCTTGGGGAGATTGTTGACGGGCATGGTCCCCGTGCGCTGGGCATGACACTCGGCGTGCCCTCGTTCGACCGTTACTGGGCGTATCGCTTTATGCATGCGCTGGGCTCGCCCAACGTATACGGTGCCGACGGTGCCTGCGAGGTAAGCCGACTTACCGGCTGGGAGCACAGCTTGGGCTATAGTCCCGCCTCCGACCTGGCGCATACCGATTGCATCATGTACCTGGGGCGTTCCATCGTCGATTCGTCGACGATGGGGGCCGTTGATGCACTCAACGATGCCCGTCGCCGTGGGGCGAAGATTATCGTGGTCGACCCCCGGCGCAGTGGCTCGGCTGCGCTTGCCGACCGATGGCTGCGCGTGCGCCCGGGCTGCGACCTGGCCTTGCTGCTGGGCATTGCACATGTGCTCATTGCCGAGGGCCTGTATGACCACGAGTTCGTGACCCGCTATACCACGGGTTTTGACGAGCTGGCGCAGGCGGCCCGTGCTTGGACGCCCGAGTGGGCCGAGTCGATGTGCGACGTGCCGGCCGCAGAGATCGCCGCCACGGCGCGCGATCAGGCTGCCGCGGCGCCTGCTGCGGTGGTGGACGCTGGCTTTCATGGTGGCATCGGTATCGCGTATGCCAACAGTACGCAGACGGCGCGAGCTATCTGCATGGTTGATGTGCTGCTGGGCTGCATCGGACACGCAGGCGGCGCGCTCAATCCGCCCACGCCGCTTTTGTTGGGCGACCTCGATCCCACGCGCTTTGCGACGTCGCTGGTGCCGCGTGGGCCCAAGCTAGGGTCCGAGCGCTATCCACTGGTCGATTCGGTGCGCGGCCTGTGCACGACCATCGGTCAGGCGATTCTTGCCGGCGATTTGCGTGGGCTCATCGTCTATGCCAGTAACCCCGGTGCGGGCTATGGCAATGCGCAGGCTTGGTTGGGTATTTTGCAGCAGCTCGACTTGCTCGTGACCGTTGATATTCGCTGGTCCGAGACAGCGCACGCTTCTGACTTCGTGCTGCCCGACGTGACGTATCTGGAGGCCGACCGTGGCGTGGGAACGGTGATAGGCACCAACGATGCGCGCGTGTTCTACCGTAATGCCGTGCTGCCCGTGCAGCATGACGACACGCGTCCCGGTCGGGAGATCTTTGCTGGTCTGGCACAGGCGTGTGGTGTGGGCGAGTACTTCCAGTTTACGTCTGACGATCTGGCGGCTGCCCAGGTGGCGCCTTTTGGGATCGATCTGGACGAGCTCAAGGAACGCGGCTGGGCCGACACGGGTGTTGCGTTGCCGTCGCGTACGGGCGAGCCGGCGATTCCCCTGGATGGCGGCAGGATTGCGCTGGCAAGCGACGTGTGGGAGCGAGCCGGTCTGGGTCGTGTACCCAACTGGATCGCTCCCATGGTGGAGCCCGGCCCGGGGATGTTTCGCCTCATTAGCGGCAACCGTCCCTTTGAGTCGCACACCTCGCGCAGGCTTGCGGCCCAAGGTGCCGCCGAGGCTGGATCGGACCTGGATGCCGTGCAGATGAATGCCGATGCCGCCGCTCGCATGGGTATTGCCGACGGCGAGATCGTCGAACTCGTGAGCGATATGGGCCGCGACCGCGTGCGCGTGGAGACGACGCCGTATCTGCATCCGGCGTGCATCTTTACGTCGGCCGCCCCCGGCGGGCGTTCGTTTGGCGCCGATGCCGGTGGCGCTCAAGCCTTGGGCGTGGGCTCGCTCGACCATACGCCGCTGCGTTGGGACCCGTTGACGGGCGCCGCGCTCACCCAGGAAAACGCCGTTCGCGTGGAAAAGATCGCGGCGCGCGAGGATAATAGCGATTGATTGACTCAGCCGATCGAATTGGCTGATAGTTTGACGTTCGAATGATTGATTCACCTTTGGTTTTGAAAGGCCGCACATGAGCGATAGCCAGAACATGTCCGATGAGGTGCGCGCCCGCCTGCGCGCCATTCCATCCGTCAACGAGCTGCTTGCCGAGTGGCCGGTAGTGAAGGCGTCGGGGGAGACCTGCGACGCGGTGGTGCATGCCGCCGTCACGGCCGAGCTCGACGAGGAGCGCGCTGCGATTCGTGCCGGTGCCGCCCCGCGTTCCAAGCGCGAGCTGGCCTCGGCCATTGAGTGGCGTGCGCATCGCTCCGCGCTGCCGAGCCTGCGCCCAGCAGTTAATGCCACAGGTGTGGTCATCCATACCAACTTGGGCCGTGCCCCGCTTGCGGAGTCGGTCGCCAAGGCCGTGGCCGAGGTTGCGCGCGGGTACAGCACGCTCGAGTACAGCGTGGACACCTGCTCGCGTGGGTCGCGCAAGGAGCATGCCGCGCAGCTGATCCGCTCGCTTACCGGTGCCGAGGATGCGCTGGTCGTTAACAATAACGCGGCCGCCGTGCTGCTGGTGCTGGCGACCCATGCCGCGGGTAAAGAGGTTATCGTCAGCCGCGGCGAGCTTGTCGAGATCGGCGGCAGCTTCCGCATCCCCGATGTCATGGCGGCTTCGGGCGCCAAACTCGTCGAGGTCGGCGCCACCAACCGCACACATTTGGGCGACTACGAGCGCGCCATCACGCCCGATACGGCGATGATCCTTAAGGTCCATCCTTCCAACTATCGCATCGAGGGTTTTCACGAGGAGGTGGGCTCTCGGGAGCTTGCCGTCCTGGCCCACAAGCATGGCCTGCTGTTCTACGAGGACCAGGGATCGGGCGCGCTGTTGCCCGACGACATCTTGGTGCGCGGCGGCGAAGAAACCACGCCGGCTTCGGTTTCGGCAGGGCTCGATATGGTGTCGTGCTCGGGCGATAAGCTGCTCGGTGCCGCACAGGCGGGCATTATCATGGGCCGTCGCGATCTGGTCCAGGCCTGTGGGTCGCATCCGCTTATGCGTGCCCTGCGCCCGGGCAAGCTCGCACTGGCGGCGCTCGAGGCTACACTGCGCATCTACATGGATGGGGCGGATGTGGCCCATCGCGAGGTACCGGTGCTCAGCATGCTTACGCTGCCGCAGGCCCATTTGAAGCGACGTGCCCGCAAGCTGCGCGATCGTATGGTCGCCGGGCTCGATAAGGCTGGCTGCCCTTGTGCCGTGCAGGTGGAAATCGTCGAGGAGTCGTCGACTCCCGGCGGCGGCTCGCTGCCTACCGTGGAGCTGCCCACGATGTGCGTGGCCGTGTTCCTCGTCGATGAGCGTCTTTCCATTGACGCGCTCAAGCGCTCGCTTGTCCAGGACTTCGATACGCCGGTCGTCACGCGCGCCTCGCACGACCGCATTCTGTTTGATGTGCGCACGCTCGTGGGCGACCGCGATATCGAGACGGCGGCGTCGACGCTCGTCGCGTGCGTTAAGAAGGCGATTGCTCGATGAGTGAGGTTCAGGCGTTGGTGGAGTGTCCCGTTATCGTTGGCACGGCGGGCCACGTCGACCACGGTAAGTCGGCGCTGATCGAGGCGCTGACCGGCAAGAATCCCGATCGTCTGGAGGTCGAGCGTCGGCGCGGCATGACCGTGGAGTTGGGTTTTGGCGAGCTGGCACTGCCGAGCGGCAAGATCGTTGGCCTGGTCGACGTGCCAGGCCATGCGCATTACCTGCGCGCCATGGTGCAGGGCGCCACGGGCATCGACGTGGCCGTGCTGGTGGTTTCGGCCGTCGAGGGCGTAATGCCGCAGACGCGCGAGCACGTGCACGTGCTGGAGCTGCTGGGCGTCACGCATATGGTGGTGGCGCTGACGATGTGTGACCTGGCCGATGCCGAGATGACCGAGCTTGCCGAGCTCGATGTCGATGATTTTTTGTCGGGTACCGTGTTTGCGGGCGCGCCGATTGTGCCCGTGTCGTCTAAGACGGGCGAGGGGATCGACGGGCTGCTTGCGGTGCTCGACGAGCAGGTAAGCGCCTGCTGGGATGCCTGCCGCGACCGTGCCGAGCGCACCGATGCCGCGCCGCGCCTGCCGATTGACCGCTGCTTTACGATTAAGGGCGTCGGCACTGTCGTAACGGGAACGCTGCACGATGCGCCGGTTGCGGTGGGCGACGAGCTGATGGCTTTGCCGTCGCGTACGGTCTGTCGCGTGCGCGGGATTCAGGTACATGGCGATACGCCGCGCGCGCTGCCTGGTCAGCGTGTGGCGCTCAACTTAGTTGGTGACGGTGTCGCGGCGCTTGACCGTGGCGAGATGCTGGGCGTGGCGGACCGCTTTGGGCAGACGTTGCGCTTTATGATGACGTTCACCTACCTGGGCCGCGAGGGCGCCAAGCCGCGTGTGCTCGAGTCGGGCGCGCGTGTGCACGTGATGGCCGGCACGGCCGAGGTCGTCGGCCGCATCATGCTTTTGGAGGGCGAGGCCCCCATGGCGGTGGGCGAGACCCGTACCGTACAGGTGCGCTTGGAGGAGCCGCTGCCGCTGCGAGCCGGAGACCATGCTGTGGTGCTCTCATATTCGCCCGTTATGCTCATTGGCGGCGGGCGCGTGCTGCTTTCGCGCTGCCGTCGCTCGCGCGAGCTTTCGGCGGGGGAGCGCACGCTGCTTGCAGCGCTTGAGGCCGGCGATGCCGCGGGCGGTGTAGGCGCTTGGCTGGCGCTGCAGATGCTACCAGTTACGGCGGTTGATGTTACCAACGCTTTGGATCTTGGTGTCGGCGAGGTCGATGCCGCACTGCGCGGGTTGGTGTCGCAGGGCTCTGTTCGCAAGCTTGCTGTGGGTGATGCGGACTACTTGGCGGACGCCGTGGCGCTCGACGCTGCGATGGATGCACTGGCGGCGACCCTGTCAGCCATGCACGCGGCGTCTCCCAAGGAGACGGGCTTTACGCCCGGCGCCGTTTTCCATGCTGCGTGGCCTGCCGCTGATGATGGCGTTGCCGCGGCTCTGATTGCCGAGGGCTGCTCGCGTGGTGTGTGCGCCGCCGAGGGCGCCGAGGTATTCGATCCGCATTCGGCCGCCGCGGCGGCACGCGTGGTTCGCGAAGCCTGCGAACGTATCGTTGCCTTGCTGGACGAAGCCGGCCTCGATGCACCGACGTTGCTCGAGGTGGGCGAGCAACTGCAGCTCGATCGCGACACCATGACGCGTGCCCTGCGCGAGCTTTCGCTCAACCGCTCGATCGTGAAGGTCGAGCGCGACGTTGCCCTGTCCGCTGCCGCCGAGGCCCATGCGCGTGAGCTCGTCGCCGCCGCCATCGAGGCAGCCGGCGGCGCAGCCACCACGAGCGTGCTGCGTGAGGCCCTGGGCGTGTCGCGCAAACGCGCCATCAGCATCTTGGAGCACCTGGATGCCGTGCGCTTTACGGTGCTCGACAAGGATGCCGGCGGCCTGCGCTCCCTGCGCTAGATTGGCTGCTTGGTTTGGTAAAATACCTCCGCACTTGGGAACGGATGGGCTCCGGTGGGCTCCGCGGTCCTCAAAACCGTTGCGAGGCGTGCAAAACGTCTTGGATGTGTTCGATTCACATACGTTCCCGCCATACGCTACCAGCGCTTTTGAGCTCGCGGTCTTGCTGCGTGCCGCAAAAGCGCTGTTTTGTTTTTGCATGGGTTTGCCGTGCCGCCCACTTTATCGGCGACGGTATTTGGCTTCGTGTGCTGGGTTTTGAGCATGCCGATGGGGGTGGTTTGCCGTATGACTACCGTAAGACGGACCGATCTTTCTTGTGTCGTCCAGGCGGGCGGATTGTCGTCGCGCATGGGCTGTGATAAAGCGCGCATGGCGTTTTGCGGTGACCCGCTCATCGAACGCATGCTGGGTCGGCTGGCGCCAGTTGCCGGCGAGTTGGTCGTGACGACTTCGCGCCCCAGCGAGCTTGCCTATCTTGAGGAGCGCACGTTTGGCGGTCTGGTGCCGCGAATAGTGTCGGACCTTGAGGGGCCGGCGGGCGCCATGCGCGGCATCGCGAGCTCGTTGGCTGCGGCTCGGCTGCCTCTCGTGGCGATAGTTGCCTGCGATATGCCGTTTGTCTCGCCGGAACTCATCGGCGCGCTTGCCGATCATGTTGAGGCCGAGACGTTTGATGTATCCGTGCCGCGCGAGGAGCGGGGGATTGAGCCGCTTTGCGCCGTCTGGCGCCGTGACGCGTGTACGCCGGTTGCCCACGAGCTGCTCGCCTGCGACCGTCAGCGAATTCGCTGCCTGATCGACCGAGTGAACGCTGGGTATTTGGATGAGCCTCAGATTGTTGAGGTCGCAGGCTCGACGCTCTGCTTCGAATACGTTAATACGCCCGAGGAGTTTGCGGCGGCCGAGTTACTCGCCTAGACGATTGGAGTTGTCATGTCTCACGATATTTGTCCCGACACGGGAGAGCCTTGCACTTGCGACGGGTCCGAACCCTGTACCTGCGGTTGCGGTGGCTGTGGACATACCGCGGAAGAGGAAGCGGCCGCCGAGGCGTATCGTGAGGCACACCGCGAAGGCCCGTCGGGTGGCGCTCTCGACCACGAACGCAAGATTATCGTGTCGTTCGACAGCACTTTCGATGTGATGGAATGCGAACAGCTGTGTCTTGCCGCCGGTGTGCCCGGGCGCATCATGCCGCTGCCCGGCTCCATTACCGCAGGTTGCGGCCTGTGCTGGGCTATGCCGTTCTCGGGCGATGCACTCGCCGCCTTCCGCGCTGCCACCGAAGGCCGCATAACCCCCGCCGACTACCACCAGCTCGTCCTCTAATCGCCAACACCACCACAAAGGTGCCTGTCCCCAATGTGGTGGTTTGGAACACGTGGACGAAACAGCTTCGAAACACGCGATTTGTACGTCGAGTGCTCAAAAACGCTTCTACCTGCATCGTAATCAAAACGAAACATCCGCCCGTCGGCTTATGCGAAACTTTGCTGCAACAGTGCGATATTATCCATACTCGATAAAGCTCGCGGCGCATGGGGCGCCTCGAACGACACTTTTCTTTTCCATCAATTGGAGGAAGCATGAGCTACACGCAGAAAGTTCTCGACGAGCTCAAGGCCCGCTATCCCGAGCAGCCTGAGTTCATCCAGGCCGCGACCGAGATCCTCGGCACCATCCAGCCGGCGCTCGACGCCCACCCCGAGTACGAGGAGGCCGCCCTGCTGGAGCGCCTCGTCGAGCCCGAGCGCATCGTCATGTTCCGTGTTCCCTGGGTCGACGACCAGGGCAAGGTTCAGGTCAACCGCGGTTACCGTGTCGAGTTCAACTCTGCCATTGGACCCTACAAGGGCGGCCTGCGCTTTAACCCGACGGTCACCTTGGGCATGCTCAAGTTCCTGGGCCTGGAGCAGATCCTCAAGAACAGCCTGACCACCCTTCCCATGGGCGGCGGCAAGGGCGGCTCCGACTTTGACCCCAAGGGCAAGTCCAACAACGAGATCATGCACTTCTGCCAGTCCTTCATGACCGAGCTCTATCGTCACATCGGCCCCAACACCGACGTTCCCGCCGGCGACCTGGGCGTTGGCGGCCGCGAGGTTGCCTACCTGTTCGGTCAGTACAAGCGCCTGACCAACGAGTGGACCGGCGTCCTTACCGGCAAGGGCCTCTCCTTTGGCGGCTCGCTTGCCCGTACCGAGGCCACCGGCTACGGCCTGGCCTACTTTGTGGACGAGTACCTCAAGAGCCGCGGCGACTCCTTCGAGGGCAAGAACGTCGTCGTTCATGGCTCCGGCAACGTCGCCATCTACGCCGTCCAGAAGGTCTCCCAGCTCGGCGGCAAGGTGCTCGCCTGCTCCGATACTCACGGCTGGGTCGAGGATCCCGACGGCATCGACTACACCGTGCTCGAGCACGTCTACAACAAGAAGCGCTCCGGCCACGACAAGGGCGTTACGCTCGCTATGTACGTTGACGAGAAGCCCAACGCCGTGTGGCACGAGGGCGAAGGCCGTGGCGTTTGGCAGCTGCCCTGCGACATCGCGCTGCCCTGCGCTCGCGAGAACACGCTGCTGCTCGAGGACGCCCAGGCACTCGTCGCCAACGGCTGCAAGGTGGTCGGCGAGGGCGCGAACATGCCCACGACCATTGAGGCCACGACTTACTTCCAGGAGAACGGCGTCGCCTTTATGCCTGGTAAGGCTGCCAACGCCGGCGGCGTGCTCGTGTCCGGCCTGGAGATGAGCCAGAACGCCGAGCATCTGTCCTGGACCTTCGAGGAGGTCGACGGCAAGCTCGAGCAGCTCATGCGCGGCATGTTCCACAACGTGGACGACACCGCCAAGGAGTATGGCCAGGAGGGCAACTTTGTCATGGGCGCCAACATCGCCGGCTTCCTGAAGGTCGCCGACGCCATGCTCGCCCAGGGCGTCTGCTAAATCTTCGCTCGACATAGCATGTGATGAGGCTCCCAGCTATCTGGCTGGGAGCTTTTTCTATCCCGGAGGACTCCTCATAACTTGCGGTGATATACGGACTGTTTAGCGTCCCAGAACGGCTAATCAGTCCGTATTTCACCGCAAGTTATGGATGGGTGGGTGGATTTTGTCCTAAAACGGTGTGCGGCCCCTCGTTTGGTACACTTAAAAGTACTGGACAAGTGGAGAGATGGGGGAGAACGTGCTCAAGTTCGGTACCTACGTCCGTGTTGGAAACGCGGCCGAAGCCTATGAGCTCTTGCAGAAGAACCGCAACAACAAGATTGTGGGCGGCGGTATCTGGATGCGTCTGGGTTCGCGTCGTGTGGCGACGGCGATTGACCTTTCGGTCTGCGGACTCGATCAGATCGAGGAGACCGAGACCGAGTTTCGCATCGGTGCCATGTGCACCCTGCGCCAGCTTGAGCGCCATGCCGAGCTCAACGCGCTTGTCAACAATGTCTTTGAGTTCGCCGTCCACGATATCGTGGGCGTGCAGCTGCGCAACACCGCCACGGTGGGCGGCAGCATCTACGGCCGCTTTGGCTTCTCGGACGTGCTCTCGGCCTTTTTGGCGCTCGATTCCTATGTTGAGCTGACGGGCGCCGGTCGCGTGCCGCTTGCCGAGTTCGTGGACATGGGCTACGTGCGCGATGTGATCGAGCACGTGGTGGTCGTTAAGCACGACTACCGCGCAAGCTATGAGGCCGTGCGCAAGGCCGCGACCGACTTCCCCTCGCTTAATGTCACCGCCGCTTGGTGGGACAACTCCTGGCATGTCACCGTGGGCGCCCGCCCGCTGCGCGCGACCCTGCTGCAGGGCGAGGCATCTGGCCTTACCGCCGAGCAACCTTCCGAGGACGAGCTTCGCGCCCTGGCCGCGTCTGTACGCGCCCTGAGCTACGGCACCAACCTGTGGGGTTCGACCGAGTACCGCCGTCGCATCTCGGCGCCGCTTGCCGTGCAGGCCGTGCGCCGCGCCGCCGGCATCGAGCTTTCTGCCGCGCTTGCCCGCGAGCTCGAGACCGTGCAGGTCCCCAAGTTTGCCACGGACGAGTATTCCTGCCGCCGCGTGCCCGGCGTCGATTCTAGCGAGGTGCGCTAATGGCTGCCAAACTCATCGATCTTTCCTTTACGCTCAACGGCCGCAAGGTCAAGGTTCAGATTGCCCCCGACACCATGCTCTTTGCACTGTTGCGCGAGCAGGGTTGTGCGTCGGTGCGCTGCGCCTGTGAGACCACCAACTGCGGCCTGTGCACGGTGTGGCTCGATGGCGACCCGGTGCTGAGCTGCTCGGTTCCCGCCGCCCGTGTTGAGGGCCGCTCCATCACCACGCTCGAGGGCCTCAAGGCCGAGTCCGAGGCGCTAGCCCGTGCGATGGCTGCCGAAGGCGCTGAGCAGTGCGGTTTTTGCGCCCCCGGCCTCATCATGAACGTGCTGGCGCTTGCCCGCGCCGCCAAGGAGGACCCGAGCCTCGTCGCCACGCGCGAGGAGCTCTCGCGCCAGCTCGCCGGCAATCTCTGCCGCTGCAGCGGCTACGAGAGCCAGCTGCGCGCTATCGTGCGCTTCCTCAACGAGTCCGGCGTGCAGGTTGGCTTTGAGATGCCCGAGCTGCCGGTCAACGACACCAGCTGCGATGGTGTCGCGTACAAGCAGATCACCCACAAGCAGCCCAAGAAGGACTCGAAGGCGCTGCTCGAGGGCCGTCCCGTCTACACGGGCGACATGGTGCCCGCCGGCGCGCTCATCGTTAAGCTCAAGCGCAGCCCGTATGCCCGCGCCAAGATCCGCTCCATCGATACGTCGCGCGCCCTGAAGGTGCCCGGCGTCGTGGGTGTCTACACCTACGAGGACGTGCCCAAGCGGCGCTTTACCATTGCCGGCCAGAGCTATCCGCAGCCGAGTCCCTACGACCGCCTGATTCTCGAGAACCTCGTCCGTTACCAAAACGAGGAGGTGGCGATCGTCGCCGCCGAGACTGAGGAGGCCGCCGACAAGGCGCTCAAGCTCATCAAGGTCGACTATGAGGTGCTCGAGCCGCTGCTCGACTTTACCCAGGCACTCGATAACGACATCGTTGTCCACCCCGAGGGCGACGTGACCTTTATGTTCCCGCAGGGCGGCGACGTTGCTCGTAACCTGGTGTGCAGCGGTACCAGCGATTTTGGCGACTTGGACGAGGCCTTCGCCCAGAGCGACATCGTCTTTGAGCGCACCTACACCAGCCAGGCCACGCAGACCGCGCCCATGGAAACCTTCCGCGCCTTCGCAACGACCGACACGTTCGGGCGTATCTCGGTGACCACCTCGACGCAGGTGCCCTTCCATGTGCGCCGCATGGTCGCGCAGTCGCTCGACATTCCGCAGTCGCAGGTGCAGGTTATTAAGCCACGCATCGGCGGCGGCTTTGGCTCCAAGCAGACGGGCTGCTGCGAGATCTTCGTGGCATTCGTCACCCAGCAGACCGGCCGTCCGAGCTACTGCTGCTACACGCGCGAGGAGACCATCACTGCAGGCAACTCGCGCCATCAGATGCAGATGACCGTTAAGCTGGGCGCCATGAACGACGGTACCATCACGGCCATCGACCTGCATACGCTGTCCAACGCCGGCGCGTACGGCGAGCACGCCACCACGACGATCGGCCTTTCGGGTCATAAGAGCCTGCCCATCTACAACCACGTAAAGGCGAGCCGCTTTAGGTGGGACGCCGTCTACACCAACACCAACCGCGGCGGCGCGTATCGCGGCTATGGTGCCACCCAGGGCCAGTTTGCCGTGGAGAGCGCCGTCAACGAGCTCGCCGACATGTTGCACATGGACCCCGCCGACCTGCGCCTTAAGAACATCGTGCACGAGGGCGAGGTCATGCCGCAGTACTACAACGAGAAGCTCAACGCCTGCGCACTCGATCGCTGCCTGCTGCGCGCGATGGACATGATCGGTTGGCGCGACAAGCCGCTGGCCGTGGACCTGGGCGACCGCGTGCGCGCCCTGGGCTGCGCGCTTACCATGCAGGGCTCGGGCATCTCCAATGTCGACATCGCCGGCATCGACATGCGCTTGGAAGAGGACGGCTTCATTACCATCGGCACCGGTGCCACCGATAACGGCATGGGCGTCGACACGATCCTGGCGCAGATTGCTGCCGAGGAGCTGGGCGTGGAGAGTTCGATGATCGTAGTGCGCGGCGTTGACACCGATGTGTCGCCGTTTGACGCCGGCTCGTACGCGAGCTCGGGTACGTACGTGACGGGCCTGGCAGCCAAGAACGCCGCGACCGAGCTGCGCGAGAAGATCTGCGCCAAGGCCGCCCAGATGTGGGACGTGGACGCCGCCGACGTGGTCTTCGATGGCCAGTACGTGCGCCTGTCCGACGAGCGTGCCGCGCGCGAGCAGAACCGCTATCTCACGCTGCGCGACTTTGCCAACCTGTGCGTGAAGAACATCGCAGGCGGCGACGCGCTCACCTCGCATGCCTCTGCCTGCCTGCCCGTTTCGCCTCCGCCTTTTATGGCCGGCATTGCCGAGGTCGAGGTCGACAAGGCCACCGGCAAGGTGACCGTGGTGGACTACGCGGCGGCCGTGGACTGCGGCACCGTGATCAACGAGGCGCTCGCGCGCGTCCAGGCCGAGGGCGGCATTGCCCAGGGTATCGGTCACGCGCTCTACGAGATCGTCGAGCACGACGACCGCGGTCGCCTGCGCACCGGCAACTTTATGAGCTACAAGCTGCCCACGCGCCTGGATATCGGCAGCATTCGCGTGGCCTTTGAGCCGAGCTACGAGCCGACGGGTCCGTTTGGTGCCAAGTCGATCGGCGAGGTCGTCATCAACACGCCACTCGCCGCCGTGGCCTCGGCCGTCGCACACGCCACCGGACATCAGGTTCGCTCGCTGCCGATCACGCCCGAGAAGGCCCTGCTGGGGGAGTAGCAGGTCAGCGAACAAGTCGTAATTGGCGGGGCGGGGCAACTCGTCCCGCCTTTTGCACTCGTGGTGAGGTCGTGAGCTTGTAAAAGGTGTGCGTGCGCTTGTCGTTCGTATCTGCTATCATTCCTAGTCTGTGCGCTCATGCGGGCGTGGCGGAATTGGTAGACGCGCCAGATTTAGGTTCTGGTGGGATTCCCGTGAAGGTTCGAGTCCTTTCGCCCGCACCAACGCACCAGCGTCGGCCTCGGCCGTCGCGACACTTTGTTGCATAAAGGTACCAGCACCTCAGATAAGCTGGGCAGTATGAGGAGGAACGTGTTGAACATCACCGCTTCTGACGTCAAGGACGCCAAGCTCACCGCTACGGTCACCATCCCGGCCGCCGACGTCGACGCCGCGATTAAGAAGGCCTACAAGGATACCGCCAAGAAGTACCGCTTCCCGGGCTTCCGCGCCGGTAAGGCTCCCCGTCCGGTCATCGACTCCGCTCTTGGCGTCGAGGCTACCCTCGCTCAGGCCACCAACGACCTGATCGCCGCCAACGAGCCCGCCGTCCTCAACGAGCTGGACATCGTCCCCACCAAGAACGGTGACTACAAGGAGCTCGATCTCGCCAAGGATCACGAGGACTACACCTACACCGTCGAGTTCTCCCTGCGTCCCGCTGCCGAGCTCTCCTCCTTCGACGCTGTCGAGATCGAGATGCCCCCTGCGGAGGTCACCGAGTCCGAGATCAACAACCAGGTCGAGATGCTCCTCAACTACCGTGCCACCTTCGAGGACGTCGAGGGTCGCGCCGTCGAGGCTGACGACTATGTGACCGTCGACCTCAAGGCCGTCGAGAACGCCGATAACTTTGCCGCCGAGGGCCGCATGCTCATCGCCGGTAGCGACAGCAACCCCAAGGAGTTCAACGAGGCCCTGATCGGCGCTAACGTTGACGACGTCAAGACCGTCACCTGGACCGACGAGGTCGAGGAGGGCGAGGAGGCCGAGACCCACACCGTCGAGGTCACCGTCAAGGGCATCAAGGTCCGCAACACCCCCGAGCTCACCGACGAGCTCGTCAAGTCCGACTTTGGCTTCGACAGCATCGACGCTATGCGCGACGCCATCAAGATCGAGATCGAGCAGGACAAGGCTTCCCGCCTGCCGGCCGAGAAGGAGAACCGTTGCGTCTCCGCTCTCGCCGAGCGCCTGCAGCTCGACGAGATGGACGCCGACTACGAGCAGTCCGTCTTTGAGGAGCTTGGCCAGAACTTCCTGTCCAACCTCGCTGCCCGCGGCATGACGCTGGACACCTGGCTGCCCGCTTCCGGTCTGACCATGGAGCAGTTCATCGGCGACCTGCACAAGCAGGCCAACGACGTTGCCCGTGAGTCCCTGGCTCTGGACGCCCTCGCCCGTGAGCTCAAGATCGAGGTCACCGAGGACGACATCAACGCCGAGTTCGAGAAGGCCGGCGTCAAGGACGTCGAGGCTTCCAAGGCCGAGTTCATCGCCGATGGCCGCATGCCTGCCGTCCGCGAGTCCATCCGTCGCTCCAAGGCCGTCGACCACCTGGTCGAGAACGCCAAGGTGACCGAGGTCGACGAGACCGCCAAGGACGCCGAGTAATTCTCGCCACCTTGCCCGCGAGCGCATGGATGCGCCCGTGATGGGGTAAAGTTATACACCGGTTATCCGGTTGCTTCGTACGGTGCCAGCCAATGCATAGCATGCGGGCACCGTACGTTTATCTAGAACCACTATTGGTCCGTAAGAGAAATGGAGATGCGTATGATCGCTAAGTTCGATTCCGCCCTCGTGCCATACGTTATCGAGCAGACGCCGCGCGGCGAGCGCAGCTACGATATCTATTCGCGCCTGCTCAACGACCGCATCATCTTCTTGGGCGAGGAGATCAACTCCGTCAGCGCCAACCTGGTCGTTGCCCAGCTGCTGCATCTTGAGAGCCAGGATGCCGAGAAGGATATCTCGCTCTACATCAATTCGCCCGGTGGCGAGGTCTACTCCGGCCTGGCGATTCTTGACACCATGAACTTCATCAAGCCGCAGGTCTCCACCATCTGCGTCGGTATGGCCGCGTCCATGGCTGCCGTGCTGCTTTCGGCCGGCGCTAAGGGCAAGCGCTTCTGCCTGCCACACTCCAAGGTCATGATTCACCAGCCCAGCGGTGGTGCCCAGGGTCAGCAGACTGAGATTGAGATCGTTGCCGAGGAGATCAAGAAGACTCGTCGCGAGCTCAACCAGATCCTATCCGACGCCTCGGGCCAGCCCATCGAGAAGGTCCAGGCCGACACCGAGCGCGACAATTACCTGACCGCTGCCGAGGCCCTCGACTACGGTCTGATCGACCGTATCGTCACCTCGCGCGATCTCGCCGCGAAGGACGCCTAGGATGGCCGGTAACATGCAGGACAACTTTGACGAGAACGGCAACCCCATCCGCTGCTCCTTCTGCGGAAAAGAGCAGGGGCAGGTTCGCCGCCTTGTAAAGGGTCCGACCAACATCTTTATCTGCGACGAGTGCGTTGCCGCCTGCTCCGAGATCCTTGAGGAGTCGCTGGCTTCGGACTTTATGGACGCTGCCCGCAACGGCAAGCTGCCGGGCTTCCTCAACGACCACGGCCAGGCTGCATCCCAGCCCGCCGTGGACCCCGAGGCCGAGGGTTTTGAGCTCGAGGACGATCGCCAGGTCATCACGCACGTGCCGACGCCGCACGAGATCTATGACGAGCTTTCGGCCTATGTCATGGGTCAGGAGGACGCCAAGCGCGCCATGTCGGTGGCCGTGTACAACCACTATCGCCGCGTGATCGAGGGCGGCGCTGCGGTGTCTGCCTTTGATGACGACATGGGCTCGCAGTTCGATGACGATATGGACGAGGTAGAGCTCGCCAAGTCCAACATCCTGCTGCTCGGTCCCACCGGTACCGGTAAGACCCTGTTGGCCCAGACGCTCGCGCGTATCCTCGAGGTGCCGTTTGCCATCGCCGACGCCACTGCGCTCACCGAGGCCGGTTACGTTGGCGAGGACGTGGAGAACATCCTGCTCAAGCTTATCAATGCTGCCGATGGCGACATTGAGCGCGCTCAGGTTGGCATTATCTACGTGGACGAGATCGACAAGATCGCCCGCAAGGCCGAGAACCTCTCCATCACCCGCGATGTCTCGGGCGAGGGCGTTCAGCAGGCGCTGCTTAAGATTCTTGAGGGCACGGTGGCAAGCGTTCCGCCCACCGGCGGCCGCAAGCATCCCCAGCAGGAGCTGCTGCAGATCGATACGACCAACATCCTGTTCATCTGCGGCGGTGCCTTTGTGGGTCTGGACAAGATCATTGCCGATCGCGTGGGAAACAAGGGCGTGGGCTTTAACTCCGAGATCGCCGGCCCCACCTCGGTCGACGAGAACGACCTGCTGCGTCAGGTGCTCCCGCAGGACCTCAACGCCTTTGGCATGATTCCCGAGTTTGTGGGGCGTACACCCGTCGTCACCCAGACGCAGGCGCTTGACGAGGACGACCTGGTGTCGATCCTGACCGAGCCCAAGAACGCCGTGGTGCGTCAGTACCGCAAGATGTTCCAGCTCGAGGACGTTGAGCTTGAGTTTGAGGACGCGGCCCTGCACGAGATCGCCCGCATGGCGCTCGCCCGCAAGACCGGCGCCCGCGGCCTGCGCTCCATCTGCGAGGACGTGCTGCAGCAGACGATGTTCGACCTGCCCAGCGAGGAGGGCGTTTCCAAGGTCGTTGTGACCGAAGCCTCCGTAAAGGGCGAAGAACAGCCCCAACGCATCTACGGTTAAACCAGCCAAAAACGTGCTTGCAAATAGCCTCCGACCACCCGCGGTCGGAGGCTATTTTATATATACGCAATAACCCCAACTACCTGTGTTATTCTGTGTGTTTGTTTAAAGTCTCAGCAAAGTCCATTCAGACTGAAGTAATCGATACCTAAGGGGAGGAATGTAGGCCCGATTTTCGTAGATTCCGCACGAGCCGAAGACCACTTAATGTGGTCTTCGTGCGAGCCAGGACTTGACCGAGCGAAAATCGGGCCTACATTCCTCCCCGATGGGCAAGGGAGAGATATATGGAAGAAATGCCCAAGAACTACGATCCGTCGACCAACGAGCCGGCGATCCTGCAGAAGTGGCTCGACGGCGGCTACTACAAGCGCCGTGAGGGCGTGGGCGACTGCACCGTCACCATTCCGCCTCCCAACGTGACCGGTAAGCTCCACATGGGTCACGCCACCGACGACTCCATCCAGGATGCCATCATCCGTATGGCCCGTATGCGCGGCAAGTCCACGCGCTGGGTGCTCGGCACCGACCACGCCGGTATCGCCACGCAGACTAAGGTCGACAAGAAGCTCAAGAGCGAGGGCATCAGCCGCCTGGAGATCGGCCGCGATAAGTTTGTCGACGCCTGCTGGGATTGGACCCACGAGTACGGCGGCATCATCGTCGAGCAGATCAAGCGCATGGGCTGCTCCGTCGACTTCGATAACGAGCGATTTACCATGGACGAGGACTACGCGCAGGCCGTGCGCAAGGTGTTCTGCGACTGGTATCACGACGGCCTGATCTACCGCGGCAAGCGTATCGTCAACTGGTGCCCCAACTGCACCACCGCCATCTCGGACGACGAGGCCGAGTACAAGGACGAGAAGGGCCACCTGTGGCACCTGCGCTACCCGCTGACCGAGCCGGTCAACGGCCAGAACTACATCGTCGTCGCCACCACGCGCCCCGAGACCATGCTCGGCGACACGGGCGTCGCCGTTTCCCCGAAGGACCCCGAGAAGGCCGCCTTTGTAGGTAAGACCGTCAAGCTCCCCATCGTCGACCGCGAGATCCCCATCTTTGAGGATTGGCATGTCGACGCCAACTTTGGCTCCGGCTTTGTCAAGGTCACCCCGGCCCACGACCCCAACGACTACGCCATGGGTCAGGCTCACGACCTGCCGCAGATCAATATCTTCGATGAGCACGCGGTGGTCGTCGAGGGCTATGGCGAGTTTACCGGCATGACCCGCGAGGAGTGCCGCGAGGCCGTCATCAAGTGGTTTGAGGAGCACGATCTGCTCGATCACGTCGAGGACCACGACCACTCCGTCATGCACTGCTACCGCTGCGACGCCGCGCTGGAGCCGTGGCTGTCCGAGCAGTGGTTCGTCGCCGTCGACAAGCTCAAGGGGCCGGCGCTCGACGCCGTCAACTCCGGCAAGGTGACCTTCCACCCCGCGCGCTGGACGCAGACCTACACCACCTGGATGGAGAACCTTAAGGACTGGTGCATCAGCCGCCAGCTGTGGTGGGGCCACCGCATCCCCGTGTTCTACTGCGAGGACTGCGGCTGGGAGGACGCCCTTACCGAGGACACCGACGTGTGCCCCAAGTGCGGCGGCCATCACGTGCATCAGGACGAGAACGTGCTGGACACCTGGTTCAGCTCGCAGCTGTGGACCTTTGCCACGCAGGGCTGGCCGCAAAAGCCGGAGCTGCTCGAGGGACATCACCCCACGACGGCGCTCGTCACCGCGCGCGACATCATTGCGCTGTGGGTTGCCCGCATGGTCATGAGCTCGCTGTACTTCCTGGACGAGGTGCCGTTTAAGGACGTCGTCATCTACCCGACGATCCTTGCCAAGGACGGCAGCCGCATGTCCAAGTCCAAAGGCAACGGCGTTGACCCCATGGACCTCATCGGTATGTACGGCGCCGACGCCATGCGTTACAACCTGCTGACGCTGTGCACCAACAATCAGGACGTTAAGTTCGACGCGAACATCGACAAGAAGACCAAGAAGCTCATCGACAGTCCGCGCACCGAGCAGGCCAAGTCTTTTGTGACCAAGATCTGGAACGCCAGCCGCTTCCTGCTCATGAACATGGAGGGCTACACGCCCGGTGAGCCCGTCGTGGAGACGCCGGCCGACGCCTGGATGTTCAGCCGCCTGGCCAAGGCCGTGAAGATGGTCACCGAGGGCATCGAGAACTATACCTTTGGCGACATGGCCCGTGGCGTGCAGCAGTTCTTCTGGAACGAGGTCTGCGACTGGTACGTCGAGGTCACCAAGGCCCGCCTGAAGGGCGAGGGCCGTCTGCAGGCGCAGCGCAACCTGATCTTTGTGCTCGACACCTCCATTCGCCTGATGCACCCGCTCATGCCGTTTGTCACCGAGGAGATCTGGGACAACATGCCGGTGAGCGTGCTCGACCTGGACGCCGAGGGCAACGTGGACCGCGCCGAGGCACTCATGATCGCCAAGTGGCCCGAGCCCGCCGACTACGCCAAGTATGTCGACGAGGACGCCGAGCGCGCGTTTGAGCTGTGCCGTACCGTCGTGTCTGCCGCTCGCGCCACCCGTTCGCGTTATCGCTTGAGCCCCAAGGCCGAGCTCGACGTGGTCGTGCGCGCCGGTGCCGAGGACATCGAGAAGCTCGAGAGCCTGCGCTCGACCATCGAGCCGCTGGCAAACACCGCCTCGCTGGTCATGGGTACCGACGTTGAGAAGCCGGCTGCGAGCATTGCCGTGGTCGACAGCGGCGTCGAGGTCTTTGTGGTGCTCGAGGGCAAGGTTGACCTTTCGGCCGAGAAGGCGCGTCTGGAGAAGGAGATTGCCGCGGCCCAGAAGGAGCTCGCCGGCTGCGAGAAGACGCTCGCCAACGAGGGCTTTGTGGCTAAGGCCGCGCCTGCCGTGGTCCAGAAGAAGAGGGACCGTGCAGCTGAGCTCAAGGAGATCCTGGTGGCGCTGACTGCTCAGGTTGCTGACTTCTCGTAGGCGGTACTGGGGGGACGCGTCCCGATGCTTTGCTCTCCGCTGCGGACAGTCCTGCGCAAGACGGACGGCGCATTAAGTGCTGTCCTTTGCGTGCGGAACTTGCGGCGAGCAAAGCATCGGGCCGCTCCTAGTTCGTTTACGTGGTTGTTTGCATCTGGCGTCTTGGGGCCACTGGGTTGTGGCCTTGAGCTTGCTGCAAGCGGATAAAGGCTGATATTGTCAACGCGAGGGGCTCATTCTTTTTGATGAGCCTCTTTTTCTGTTATGGGGGACTTTGGGTTATGGCTAAGCGTTCTGGGTCGTATGTCGTTCCTTTCTCGTTTGAGCTGCTTTTGTTTGATGAGGCTGTTGCTTTGGCTGCTGATACGGGGCGGATTTCTGGGGATGCTGGTCCTCTGCTCGAGACGGTTGTCGATATGCTCGATGAGCTGGGGCGTCCGGACGAGTACTTTGATTGCATTCAGGTTGCCGGTACCAATGGCAAGACTTCGACGACGCGTTTTTCGGCTGCCATCCTTCGCGGCGAGGGGCTCAAGACCGCGCTTTATACGTCGCCGCAGCTGGTGTGCTATCCCGAGCGCATGGAGGTCGATGGGTGCGTTGTGAGCGACGAGGCGTTTGCCCGTGGCGTTTCGGCAGCTGTCGAGGCGGGGCGCCGCGTGAATGCGCACCGTGTGGCGGCGGGGAAGCGCGCTTATACCATCACGCCGTTTGACCTGCTGACGGCTGCCGCACTTGTAGTGTTTGCCGAGGCTTGCGTGGACGTGGCCGTGCTTGAGGTCGGCATGGGCGGACGCTGGGATGCTACGAGTGCGACCGATCCTGTCGCCGTGGCCATTACAGGCATTGGGCTCGATCACACACGTATTTTGGGCGATACGCTCGAGGCCATTGCGGGGGAGAAGGCCGCGGTCATCAAACCCGGGCGCTTGGTTGTGCTGGGCGAGGGCACGCACGAGGCGAGCGTTCAGCGCGTAATGGATGCTCGCTGCCGCGAGTGCGGCATCGTGCCGCTCGTGGTAAGCCACGCCACGACTAAGGTGCCGGAGCACGTGGGCGATACGGTTGAGTTTAGCTGCACCACGCCGCGTGCGATCTATACGTCGAGCATGGTCAAGCCGGCGTATCAGCCGCAGAATGCTGCGTGCGCGATTATGCTGTGCGAGGGCTATCTGGGCCGCGAGCTCGACCACGATGCGCTTGACGCTTCGCTTATGGGCTGCCCCACACCGGGTCGTTTTGACGTGCTGGGGACCGATCCGCTCAAGCTGATCGACGCCTGCCATAACCCTCAGAGCTGCGAGAACTTTGTGAGCGCGCTGGACGAGATCGATCCGTGCGTGGAGAACCGCCCCACGCTGCTGTGTGCCGCGCTGGCCGATAAGGACGTGGCGGGTATCGTTGACGTTCTGGTTCCGGCGTTCCCCCGCGTGGTCGTGACGCAGACCGATTCCGATCGCGCTCTGCCGGCAGAGGAGCTTGCTGCCCTGGTGGATGCCGACAAGCTTGCCGGTGTGTACCCCAGCGTTTCCGAGGCCCTCGCAGCTTTCAAGGCCGCGAGCGAGCCCTTCGTAGCCGCCGGCACCATCACCCTAGCCGGCGAAGTAGCCGGCCTGCTGCGCTAACCCATCCCCTCATCAGTTGCGGTGAAATGCGGACTGTTTTACAGGCCAGAAGCCTCAAACAGTCCGTATATCACCGCAACTCAAAAGCAGCCAATTTGGGACGGGGCTTTTTTGGCTACCCTGTGCCCCGAGTTGACTCGCTTGCCACGAAATTGGCCTATCTACTACGTTTGACCGGTTACCCTCGACCACACGGAACATCGCGAAATTAAAACCGCAGGTAGATGGCTTGCAGATTTTGCGAAAAACCAGTTATGGTCGACCCATGCGGGTTAAACGTAGTAGATAGGCCGTTTTTGTGGCGCGGTATTGGTGGGATGCGGCAAAGGGACAGCCCCTTTGCCGCATTGCCTAGTCTAGGCGGACTGGATCGTGGGGGTAGGCGTTGAGAATCTCGACGCCGGTCTCGGTAACTAGGGCCAGGTCCTCGATGCGGACGCCGGTGCGGCCGGGGAGGTAGATGCCCGGCTCGATGGAGAAGGTCATGCCCGGCTCGACAATCTGCTCGTTGACGAGCGAGACGTCGCCCGGCTCGTGGTCCTGCAGGCCGATCGAGTGACCCAGGCGATGTGTAAAGTACTGCCCATAGCCCGCATCCTCAATCACGTCGCGTGCGGCACGGTCCAGGTCACACATGCGCACGCCCGGGGCGATGAGAGCCTCGGCGGCCTCGTTGGCGCGGCGCACGATATCGTAGATGCGCGCCGTCTCTTCGTCCGGCTCGCCCCAAAAGAACGTGCGCGTCATGTCCGAGCAGTAGTTGCAGCGGCGTCCGCCAATGTCGAACAACACCACGTCGTCACGCTTGAGCACGGTGTCGTCTGGTTCGTGGTGCGGGTCGCCGGCGTTAGCGCCAAAGCTCACGATAGGCGAAAAACTAAAGCCCTCGCAGCCGTGCTTGCGATACAAGCCGAGCATCTGGTCGGCAATCTCGCGTTCCGTCATGCCTTCGTGGATGAGTTTGATCGCGTCGGCCATTACGGCGTCGTTAGCGGCCGAGGACACGCGCATGAGTTCCTGCTCGGCTTCGTCCTTGTGGGTGCGTGCGGCGGTGACGGCAAAGTCGCCCAGGAAAAACTCGCTGGCGGCGTGGCGCTCCATGAGTGGCATCAAAAAGCCGGAGCGCATGACGGTGTCGATGCCGAGCGGTTTGGTCGGATCGATCTCACTCGCGATGGCGTCGGCTACGACGTCGGTATCGGTGTGGTAGGCAACGCGGGCATTGTCATACTCGGGCAGCTGATGCAGCGCGTTGACCAAGATCACGGGCCCGCTACCGCGTGCGAGCAGCACGCCGCAAAAACGCTCGAACATATCGGCATAAAAGCCGGTCAGGTAATAAATCGACCACGGGTCGTTTACGAGCAGCTGCGCGCCGGGGTGCTGAGCTTCGAGCGCATCGAGCACGCGCGCCACACGCTGGTCATCGACATGTGCCATACATCGTCCTTTCGCTAGGGTGCCACCATGGTATCCCATGCCCGGCAGTTGGGGATGTTCCTTTTATGCCGGCACCTGGGGACACTCCTTTGCATCCCATGCGGCCCTCATAAGTTGCGGTGAAATACGGACCGTTTAGCGGCCTGAAGCCATAAAACAGTCCGTATTTCACCGCAACTGCGGAGGAGGGCGGGGCGGATGGTGGGGTAGCTAAAAGAGCCCCGTCCCTAATTAGCTACTTGGGCTCGGTCGATATCCATGCTGGCGATTAGGTCGATGTTGGTGTTTAGGAGGTTCTCTAGCACGACGTCGCCCATGCGGATGGGGGCTTTGACCACTAGTCCGCGGATGAGGGCCATGGCTTGGGCGTGGAGCGCCAGCGGGATGGCTTCGGCGGTGCGCACGGGGAGCAGGGCTTCGTCGCCGCCAGATACTGCTACGGCGGTGGTGAGCACGCGCATGGGGCAGGTGAGCTCCTGATGCGCGAACTTATCGCCGCGCGGGCAGTTGTTGCCGGTTACGGAGCGCACTTCCACCACGGCGCCATTGGCGTCGCGCTCTACCTCTACGGTCAGGATGCATTCGGATGGGCAAGTGGTGCAGTTGAACTGCAACGTCTCGGTCACTTTCGTGCTCATGAGCTATGCCTCCTCGACGGGATCGACGGATAGGACAATCTCGTTGGCACCCAGGTCGAGCGCTTGTTTGATGACCTTTGCCGGCAGTGGGAAGCTTTCCATAACGCTCGGCTTAAATGCTCGGACCTTGCCGGCCAACAGTTCCTCGCCGTCGGCCAAGATCCTCACGCAGGCGGCGTCGACGGGTCGGCGCACGCGGAAGTTGAGCTTGGTGAGCGCCACAGCCGTAATACGTTCCGGCAGCGCGTATCCCGCAATGCCGGCAGGGGAGACGGTGAGCTCGCAGTCCGGAATGGCGCTCGCGCCGGTCCCCATCGCGTACGCCGCTGCAGCTGCGCCAGCCCTCTCGGACTCGGTCGTTACGTTGTCGGCCAGGTCGTGCACGTGCAGCACGTTGCCGCAGGCAAAGATGCCCGGCACGCCCGTCTGCAGGCTCTGGTCCACCACGGCGCCGTGCGTGCGCGGGTCCAGCTCCACGCCCGCGGCAACCGAAAGCTCGTTCTCAGGAATCAAGCCCACCGAAAGCAGCAGTGTGTCACACGGAACGATGCACTCGGTCCCCGGAATGGGCGCCAGGCGCTCGTCGACTTGGCTTACCTCGACGGCTTCCACGCGGTCGTGGCCGATCACACGTGTGACGGTGGTGGACAGATGCAGCGGAATGTCAAAGTCGTTCAGGCAGTTCTTCACATTGCGGCGCAGGCCGTTGGCGTATGGCATGAGCTCATACACGCCCTCGACCGAAATTCCCTCGAGCGTGCAGCGACGTGCCATGATCAGCCCGATATCGCCCGAGCCCAAAATGACGGCACGCGAGCCGGGCTTGAGATTTTCGATATTGATGTATCGCTGCGCCAGGCCGGCCGTAAACACGCCAGCGGGACGGCTGCCGGGGATCTTGATCTCGCTGCGCGTGCGCTCACGGCAACCCATGGCAAGGACGACCGCGCGCCCGGTGAGCTGTAGCATGCCGTCGCGGCTCATGAGCGTGACGGTATGGGTGACGCCATCTTCTGCGCTCTCGTCTGCACCCGACGCGCACTCGCCTGAATCAATCCCAATCACCATGCTGTTCAGGAATAGCGCAATGCCGGTTGCGTGCACTTGGTCGATAAAGCGCTGCGCGTACTCGGGACCGGTGAGTTCCTGCTTAAAGTGCGACAGGCCAAAACCCGGGTGAATGCACTGGCGGAGGATGCCGCCCAGATGCTGCTCGCGCTCCACGATGGCCACATGCGCGCCGGCCTTTTGCGCGGAAAGCGCGGCTGCCATGCCGGCAGGTCCGCCGCCGATAACGACCACGTCGAAAGCCTGCGTTTGCACGGGTGCTGCGGCTCCGACCTCTGCGGTTCCGGCCTTCGCGCGTCCGTCGCGCGTATCAAATGTCGCCATCCTAGCGCACCCCCTTCAGCGGTCCCTCAACCAGCCAAGAACCGGCATCCTCCAGCAGCACCTCGCTGGGGTCGCAGCCCAGCTCGCGCGCCAGGATCGCAACCACACGGCTTTGGCAAAAGCCGCTCTGGCATCGACCCATGCCGGCACGGCAGCGGCGCTTGACGCCCTCGACCGAAACCGCGCCCGGGCGGCGTCGGATCGCGGCCACGATCTCGGCCTCGGGCACTGTCTCGCAGCGGCAGACGATCTGCCCCCACGCGGGGTCGGACTTAATGAGCTCTTCCTTGAGCGCAAGCGGTGCACGGTCAAAGTCGTCCGGCGCGCGGCGTATCGGGTCCCAATCGGAACGTTCGCGCAGGGCCACGCCGGCATTGCGTAGTACCTGCTCCATGCGCTCGGCAATGGCCGGCGCACTCGCAACGCCCGGCGACTGAATACCCGCTGCCTGGAGCAGCCCCGGTACCACGGCCGACTGCCCAATAAAGAAGTCGTTCGTCCCCTGAATGACCGGACGACCGCCGGCAAACGCGCGTACCACGCGGCGCGTGTCCAGATCGGGCACCAGCTTGCGCGCGCCGGTCAGGAGCGCGTTGACATCGGTCGCGTAGGTCTGTGTATCGCCCGGCTCGCGCACGGCGGCCGTCGCGGTAATTACGGTGTTGCCGTGCACGGTGCCCGTCACGATAACGCCCTTCGACACCGGCGTCGGCACGGGGTAGAGCGGCATGAGCGTGCGCGGCTCCTTGTCCAGCACCACGATGTTGCCCTGACGCCAGACCATCTGGAACTCCTCGGCGCCCGCCATATGCGAGATGTCGGCGGTACCGTTGCCCGCAGCGTTGATCAGGTAGCGGCAGCGCACGTTGCCAGCGGAGGTCGCCAGCGTAAAGCGCGTGTCGTCGCGCGAGCCCGCGACTTCAATCGCTTCCACCGATGCGGAGCGCATAAACGACACCCCGTTGGCCACGGCGTTCTCCAGCGCGGCGATGGCAACCTCAAACGGGTCGACAAACCCAGTCGAGGGGCACCACAACGCGCACGTTGCATCGGCACTGGCGCGCGGCTCTAATTCGTGAATGCGGTCGGGTCCGACGATTGACAGCTCGGGCACACCGTTGACATGGCCGTTGCACCGCAGCTGCTCTAGATGCGCGCGGTCCTCGTCGTTAAAGCCCAACACCATCGACCCGGTGCGGCAGAACAGAAAGCCCAGCTCCTGCGCCCACGTACCGTATAACTCGCAGCCACGGGCGTTGACCTGCGCCTTTACGGTGCCCGGCGCCGGATCGTAGCCGGCGTGCACCAGGCCGCCGTTGGCCTTCGACGCGCCCAGGGCGACGTCGTTGGCCGCCTCGATCACGCATATGGACAGGTCAAACCGCGCGAGCTGCCGCGCGATGGCGCACCCGGTAATGCCCGCGCCCACAATTGCGATATCAAATGTTTCTGCCACGGTGCCTCCCAGACAAGTTGACAGGCTGTCAATAGGACTATCCTACGGTCTGCACACCCCCAGCGCGGCGGCAATGCGGCGAACAGCCCCGCAACACCCGCCAACGGCAGACGAGGGGAGACCCGGCAACGTCGGCAACCTCGTATGCCACCTTCGGTGTCGGAGATTTGTCTCAATCTGTAACATCTGGGACTGTTTTTGCCGAGTTACTGTTACAGATTGAGATATTCGGTGCGGACGGCTTTCTTTGTCTCAATCTGTAACAGTTAGCTGATGATTTGGGTTCTAGATGTTACAGATCAAGACGAACCTTCCGGCGGATTTTGAACGTCTCGATCTGTAACAGTTAGACGAGGGTTTGGGTCCCAGATGTTACAGATTGAGACGTTAGTCTGGCGGGTCCTCCGTTTGTCTCGATCCGTAACATCTAGGACCGGATTTCGCTCCCACCTGTTTCAGATTGAGATGTTTGTGTCCGCGTCAGCCCCGTACCCAGCCGTAGTCCCATATAAACAAACCCCGTGGTAAACTTGACCGGACTGTTAATATTCCGAAAGGTACCCGTAGTGTCCAAGTACATCTCCGAGCTCATGTCGCCGCAGCTTATGGGCGTCGTCTATGCCTTCGTTGGCTTTATCATCGCCCTGTATGTGCTGTCGGTCGTCTATGTGTTCATCGACGCTCGCCGCCGCGGCGCCAGCGCCTACGTGGCATGGGGCATCATCGCCCTCATCCCGTTTGTGGGCCTCATCGCCTACCTGGTCCTGCGCCCGCACTCCTACGCGTCCGACCGCGAGGAGCAGGAGCTGGACATGGCCCTGCGCGAGCGCCAGCTTGCCCAGTACGGCACCTGCCCGCAGTGCGGTGCCCCCATCGAGAAGGACTTTGTCGTGTGCCCGGTGTGCGACACCCAGGTTCGCAACGTGTGCCCCAGCTGCCATCGCCCGCTCGATGCGCACTGGAAGGTCTGCCCCTATTGCCGAACTCGCATTCAGTAGCGCATCCATCGTCGGGCCGGCCGCAAACCACGGGCGCACCGCGGGCATCCCGCGCAAACGCCCCGCGCCGCACGCGCACCCCGCCTCCACACGATGAAGCATGCGTAGAAAATCGCCCGCCGTGCCATTAAGGTGCGGCGGGCGCTTGTATACCAAGGCAACCTGCCTATAATGATGCAAGTCAAAAACGCCGAGCGCATCGCACGCACTTGCATCAGGCATCCGAGAGGAGAAAACATACCCATGAAGGCACTCTACAATGACGGTTCGGTGGCCGAGCTCCCGCAGGACGAGGTCACGCACGTCATCCGCCACTCTGCCGCGCACATCATGGCGCAGGCCATCAAGCGCCTCTATCCCGAGGCCGACTTTGCCTACGGTCCCGCGACCGACAACGGTTTTTACTACGACGTCGACCTGCCCGAGGGCGTCAAGATCAGCGAGGACGATTTCCCCGCGATCGAGGCCGAGATGAAGAAGATCGTCAAGGAGAACCTCAAGTTCTCCGTGTACGAGAAGCCCCGCGCCGAGGCCATCGCCCTTATGGAGGAGCGCGGCGAGAAGTACAAGGTCGAGCATATCGGCGACCTGGACGACGACGCCCGTATCACCTTCTACCAGCAGGGCGACTACATTGACATGTGCGTCGGCCCCCACATCTGCTACACCAAGGCCCTCAAGGCCTTTAAGCTCACCGGCGTCTCGGGCGCTTATTGGAAGGGCGACAAGGACAACAAGATGCTCACCCGCATCAACGGCGTCGCCTTTGCCACCAAGGAAGAGCTCGACGAGCACATGCACATGCTGGACGAGGCCAAGAAGCGCGACCACCGCAAGATCGGCCGCGAGATGGACCTCTTTATGATGCGCGACGAGGCCCCCGGCTTCCCGTTCTTCCTGCCCAACGGCATGATCCTTAAGAACACGCTGCTGGACTACTGGCGCGAGATCCACCACAAGGCCGGCTACGTGGAGATCTCCACTCCGCTCATCATGAACAAGCAGCTGTGGAAGACCTCTGGCCACTGGGACCACTACAAGGACAACATGTACTCTACCGTCATCGACGACGAAGAGTACTGCATTAAGCCCATGAACTGCCCGGGCGGCGTGTTGGTGTACGCTTCCAAGCCGCACTCCTACCGCGAGCTGCCCATCCGCGCCGGCGAGATTGGCCTGGTGCACCGCCACGAGCTTCGCGGCGCCCTGCACGGCCTGTTCCGCGTGCGCTGCTTTAACCAGGACGACGCCCATCTGTTTGTGCGTCCCGACCAGCTGACCGACGAGATCGTGGGCGTGGTCAACCTCATCGACTCCGTGTACCAGAAGTTTGGCTTTAAGTATCACGTTGAGCTTTCCACCCGCCCCGAGGACTCCATGGGTTCGGACGAGGACTGGGCTCGCGCCGAGGAGGGCCTGCGCACCGCTCTGGAGAAGCTGGGCATGGACTACGAGGTCAACGAGGGCGACGGCGCCTTCTACGGCCCCAAGATCGACTTCCACCTGGAGGACTCGCTCGGCCGTACCTGGCAGTGCGGTACCGTCCAGCTCGACTTCCAGATGCCGCTCAACTTTGACCTGGAGTACGTGGACGCCGACGGCACCAAGAAGCGCCCCATCATGCTGCATCGCGTGTGCTTTGGCTCCATCGAGCGCTTCATCGGTATTCTGATTGAGCACTTTGCGGGCAAGTTCCCCACCTGGCTTGCTCCCGTGCAGGTCAAGGCGCTTCCCGTCTCCGAGAAGAGCCGCGACTACGCCCACGAGGTGTGCGCCAAGCTGGAGGAGGCCGGCATTCGCGTGGTCTGCGACGACCGCGACGAGAAGATCGGCTACAAGATCCGCGAGGCCCGCAGCATCGACCGCGTGCCCTACATGCTCATCCTGGGTGAGAAGGAGGTCGAGGCCGGCAACATCTCCGTCCGCGATCGCTCCAATGAGACCGTTCAGATGAGCGTTGATGAGTTTGTTGCTAAGGTGACCGAGGAGATCAAGACCCGCGCCTAAGCCGAGCTCATAGGTTTATAAACCGCACGCATGCGCGACTGCCCCACCTGTTGGGGCAGCCGCGTTTTTTATGCCGAGCAAGGGGCTGGGAAGAGTTAGTTGCAGTTGTGCAACGCTCACAAGATGCCAACAACCCCCGTAACCGTTTGGCAAAGCAGAAATGTCCCCGTAACAATCCAATATTGCCCATATTTAAGAAAAGCCGCTGGTAGAGCAGCTTTTTTGTTGCGCAAAAATGTACAGTTTTTCGTATCTTTCGTGGAAGCTCATTATACGAATAAATCCAGACCGTTTTCCCAGATTGCGCAAATTGCGGCGCGAGCAGACACAACTCCATACCCCACTACAAAAACCTGTACTTTTGCGACTGCACCTAGCTGCGAGCGAGAAGCCTGTTCTTAACGCCTCTGCATCCGTGTGTGTCGCGGATGCAAGTTAAGGGGGCGAGAGATGGAACAGACAATGCGGCGCCAAGAGCAGCTGCCCGGTGCCTTTAACGGTGCCACCACCAACAGCCAGCATGGCCGCGTCCGCTGGTATCTGGTCCACACCCCCAACGGTAAAGAGCGCGAGACCTGCGAAAAGGTCCGCCGCATTATCCCGCATGAGCTGATGCAGGACGCTTTTGTGATGCAAAAGGAGTTCTGGTTTAAGCGGGACGGCGCCTGGTCGCTCCAAATCAAAACCATGTACAAGGAATACTTCTTCGTCGCCACACGCGATGCCGCCCAGCTCGACAAGGCTTTGGCCCAGCTGAGTTTTGGCTGCCGCATTGCCGGCAGCAGGGAGCGGGCCTATGCGCCCATGCCGGACGATGCACAGGACTGGTACCGCAGCGTGCTCGACGACGACGGTGTGGTGCGCAACAGCGTCGCCCGCATAGAAGACGGCGTGTTGCACATAGTGCAAGGGCCCTTGGTGGGGCAAGAGGCCCGTGTAAAGAAGATCGACCGTCATAAGCGCTGGTGCCTGGTAGACGTGGGCGAAGGTGACTCCGCTTTTAGGGAGCTGCTTCCGTTAGACGTGCCCAGTAAGACGTAAGGGGACGTCGCACTCGCAATTCATTCGCAATTTGAATTCATCGATTGGGGGATCCCTGGGGGCAGGGACGTGGATTTGAGCTTGACTACCAAAGAAGTGACAGGGCAAAACGCGCCAGTGGGGGCCGCGCTTATTGCCCAGGCCATGAGTGGCGGCGAGGTGAGCGTGCGCTATAAGGCCATGCAGGCCGTGAAGGACTGGGACCGCACGCGCCTGGGCTACCGTGCCGTGAAGCGCGCGTTCGACATCGTGTTCAGCGGCTGCGTGCTGGCCGTCATCGCCATACCTAGCCTAGTGCTCGCCGCGGCCATCCGCCTGGAGAGCGAGGGCAACCCGTTCTACAGCCAGATCCGCGTGGGCCAGACCCACCGCGACGGCAGGCTGTCCACCTTCCGCATGTGGAAGTTCCGCTCCATGTACAAAGACGCCGACGAGCGCCTCGCCGAGCTCAAGGAGAAAAACGAGATCGCCGGCGCCATGTTCAAGATGAGGGACGACCCGCGCGTAACGAAGATCGGCAAGTTCATCCGCAAGCACTCCATCGACGAGTTCCCGCAGTTCGTCAACGTGTTCCTGGGCCAGATGTCCGTCGTCGGCCCGCGCCCGCCGCTGCCCAACGAGGTGGCGGAGTACACCGAGTTCGACCTGCAGCGCCTGGCCGTGAAGCCGGGGATCACCGGCTGGTGGCAGGTGACGGAGCGCAACTCGACCGGGTTCGACGGCATGGTCCGCCGGGACCTGGAGTACATCGCCAAGCGCGGCGTCATCACCGATCTCAAGATCGTTCTACTCACTGTCGTCGAGGTAATCACGGGAAGCGGGGCGTGCTAGTGTCTGCCGGCAATCGTTATCCAATTCTGAATACGTACGTAAACGCCATCTCGCTTGACGAGACGGTGGATGAGATCGAGAAGATCATCGCGAGGGGAGTTCCGACCCAGCATGTCGTAATCAACGCCTCCAAGGTCAACCTGATGGAGGCCGATCCCGAGCTCGCGTCCATCGTCAACGAATGCCCCCTGATCAACGCCGACGGCGCCTCGATCGTCTGGGCCGCGAAGAAGCTGGGGGTTCCTCTCGGGGAACGCGTCACGGGCATCGACCTGTTCCAGAGGCTCGTCGAGCTGGCTTCCGAGAAGGGCTACCGCATCTACCTCTTCGGGGCGAAGGAAGAGGTGGTCACCAAGGTCAAGGCGATTTTCGAGGACAGGTACCCGGGCATCCAGATCGCAGGGTATCGCAACGGCTACTTCACCGAGGCTGACGAGCCCCAGATCGTATCCGATATGGCCGCCTCGGGAGCCGACATGATGTTCGTCGCCTTCTCCTCTCCCAAGAAAGAGTACTGGGTCCACAAGTACATCGATCAGATCGGGATCCCGTTCGTCATGGGAGTGGGCGGCAGCTTCGACGTCGTCGCCGGCGTCACCGACCGCGCGCCGACTTGGATGCAGGAGCACGGCCTGGAGTGGTTCTACCGCTTCATCCAGGAGCCCGGAAGGCTGTGGAAGCGCTACATCATCGGCAACCTCAAGTTCGTCGCCCTCACGTATAGATACAAGTTCGCTAAGAAAGGTGAATAGCAATGGTTAACGTTATCGGTCTCGGCTACATCGGCCTGCCCACCGCCCTCATGATGGCATCCCACGGAGTGGAGGTCGTTGGCACCGACTACAACGAGGAGCTCGTCGCCACCCTCAACGCCGGCAAGACCACCTTCAAGGAGGAGGGCCTGGACGAGCTGTTCGCCGACGCCCTGGAGTCCGGCATCAAGTTCTCCACCGACTACCAGGTCTGCGACACCTACATCGTCTCGGTCCCCACGCCCTACGACAAGCTCGACAAGAAGATCGACCCCTGCTACGTCGTGGCTGCCTGCAAGACCGTCCTCGAGGTCGCGCCCGAGGGCGCCGTACTCGTCGTCGAGTCCACCGTCTCGCCCAACACCATCGACCGCTTCGTTCGCCCGCTGCTCACAGAGGCCGGCCGCGAGGACGTCAGGCTCGTCCACGCCCCCGAGCGCATCATCCCGGGCAACATGGTCTACGAGCTGCTTCACAACAACCGCACCATCGGCGCCGACGACCCCGAGGTGGGCCAGGCCGTGGCCAAGGTCTACGCCAGCTTCTGCCAGGGCGAGATCTCCGTCACCGACATCCGCACCGCCGAGATGACCAAGGTCGTCGAGAACACCTTCCGCGCGGTGAACATCGCCTTCTCCAACGAGCTCGCCAAGATCTGCCGAATCGGCGGCATGGACGTCGCCGAGGTCATCCGCATCGCCAACAAGCACCCGCGCGTGAACATCCTCAACCCCGGCCCGGGCGTCGGCGGCCACTGCATCCCGGTCGACCCGTGGTTCCTGGTCGGCGACTACCCCGAGACGGCCAACTTCATCCGCCTCGCCCTTCAGACCAACGCCTCCATGCCCGAGTACGTCATGCACCGCGCCCACGAGGTCATGGCGGAGCGCGGCATCTCCGACGCCTCCAAGGTCGGCATCTACGGCCTCACCTACAAGGAGAACGTCGACGACATCCGCGAGTCCCCGACGCTGCAGATGCTCGAGTCCATGTCCGAGCACCTCTGCGCCGGCTCCGTCAAGGTCTACGACCCGTGGGTCGAGCGCGACGAGGTCCCCGGCCGGGTGCATTCCATGGAGGAGTTCCTGGACGGCCTGGAGATGGTGATCGTGATGGTCGGCCACTCCCAGGTCAAGGACAACCCCGGCATCTTCGGTGACCGCGTCCTCATCGACCCGCGCAACGTCTGCGGCGACGGCGAGAACGTCTACAAGCTGTAAGACCATGTGACTCTTCAGGGGGAATCCGTTTTGAAGAAGGTAATGCTCGTCTTCGGCACCCGCCCGGAGGCCATCAAGATGTGCCCGCTCGTCAATGAGCTGAAGTCGCAAAAGGATGAGTTCGAGACCGTCGTGACCGTGACGGGCCAGCACCGCGAGATGCTCGACCAGGTGCTGCGCGTCTTCGACGTGACTCCCGACCACGATCTGGCGATCATGAAGCCGGGCCAGACGCTGTTCGACGTGACGTGCGACGTACTTGTCAAGCTCAAGGCCGTCCTCGAGTACGAGAAGCCCGACGTCGTCCTGGTCCACGGCGACACCACGACCAGCTTCGCCGCGGCGCTCGCCTGCTTCTACCTGCAGATCCCCGTGGGGCATGTCGAGGCCGGCCTGCGCACGCACGACATCTACAGCCCCTGGCCGGAGGAGTTCAACCGCCAGGCCGTGGACATCGTCAGCGAGTACTACTTCGCCCCCACGGAGGCCAGCAAGCAGAACCTGCTCGGCGAGGGCAAGCCGGAGTCGAAGATCTGGGTCACCGGAAACACCGGCATCGACGCCCTGCGCACCACCGTGCGCGAGGGGTATTCCCACCCCGAGCTCGCCTGGGCGGAGGGCTCCCGCCTCATCCTCATCACGGCGCACCGCCGCGAGAACCTGGGCGAGCCCATGCACCGCATGTTCCGCGCCATTCGCCGCGTGATGGAGGAGCACCCCGACACCAAGGCGATCTACCCCATCCACATGAACCCGCTCGTCCGCAAGGCGGCCCACGAGGAGCTCGATGGTTTCGACCGCCTGCATATCATCGACCCGCTCGAGGTTCTCGACTTCCACAACTTCATGGCGTCGAGCCACCTCATCCTCACCGACTCGGGCGGCATTCAGGAGGAGGCCCCGAGCCTGGGCAAGCCTGTGCTCGTCATGCGCGACACCACCGAGCGCCCCGAGGGCGTTGCAGCCGGCACGCTGAAGCTCGTCGGCACCGAGGAGGACGTCATCTACCGCGAGTTCAGCCGCCTGCTCAGCGATCAGGCCGAGTACGAGGCCATGAGTCATGCTTCGAATCCTTACGGTGACGGACATGCGAGTAAGCGAATTGCGGACGTTATTGGAGGTAAATAGTGAAGCTAAAAAAGAGGTTTACTCTTTCTCTTAAAAACAACTTGCGCTTCATTCCTGATGAGGCATATATGCGTCTCTACTTCAAAGCTAAACTTCATTACGAGCCTGACTTCGAGTGTCCTAAGACATTCAATGAGAAGCTGCAGTGGTACAAGCTTAACTACCATAATCCAGTTTTGACTCAGCTTGCAGATAAATATGGCGTGCGCTCTTTCGTCGAACAACGTATTGGGTCCGAGTATCTTGTGCCGCTTTTCGGTGTTTTCAATGCAGCTGAAGAGATCGATCTCGATAAATTGCCGGAGAAGTTTGTGCTTAAATGTACTCACGACTCGCAGAGCACATTTGTTTGCACGGATAAGTCGAATTTTGATTTCGTTGAGGCCAAGAAACGTCTGAATGTTGCCTTGCATAGAAACTGGTATTGGCAGGGCAGGGAGTGGGCTTATCTCGGTATCACGCCTCGCATTGTGGCGGAAGCATTTCTTGATGAACCGGGAAGAGCGACTCCGACTGATTATAAATTCTATTGTTTTGACGGTAAGGCAGCTCTTGTTCAGACGGACGCCGATCGTTTCACCAATCATGAAATGCAGTATTTTTCTACTGAATGGGAGCAGCGTGGCGATATCGACCATGAGGTATCTGAGCATAAGCCTACTGTAAAGCCCGAGAACTACGAACTTATGCTTGAGCTTTCCGAGAAACTCTCTGATGGTTTCCCCCACGTGCGAGTTGACTGGTACAACATTAGCGGTAAACCTTACTTTGGCGAGATGACTTTCTATACCGGAGGCGGATACGATCCCTTCTATGCACAAGAGGAGCAACCCGATAGACTTGACCGAGAGCTTGGCGATTTGTTTGTTTTGCCAACTGTTTCCGATCTAGAAAAGTGCTGCGATTGGTCTTGCACTTTTTCTAAAAGATCTTTAGGTGCTGATAATGCCTAAAGTGTTGATGATTGGCCCGAGTCTTGATGCTATGGGTGGCATCTCCACGGTTGAAAACAACATTATGAAGTGGTCGAATCGTAACGAAGGTTCAATAGAATTCATTTCGACAACTGCTGAGGGCGGGAAGTTCAAGAAGCTCTCCATTGCCCTCGTGGCTTATATGAAATATCTCAGTAGGCTCAACGCGTGCGATCTCGTACATGTGCATATGGCGTCTCGTGGCAGCTATCGCCGAAAAAAGATCTTCATGAGGGCGGCCTTCTTTCGAAACAAACCCGTTCTTCTCCATCTGCATGGTAGCGAGTTCGGTGTTTGGTTTGACGAAGAATGTGGCGAGGCTGAGAGACGCGATATCTCGCATTCCTTTGAATGTTGCTCAAAGGTGGTCGTTCTGTCGGAGGAGTGGAAGGAATTCCTTCTAAAAAGGCATATCTGTTCTTTGGATCGTATCGTGGTGGTGCATAACGCCGTTGACGTTCCTGAGGTTAACGCTATTGATTATTCGTGCAATACGGTTTTGTTTATGGGGCGTCTTGATGCGCGCAAGAGTCCGGATTTACTTTTGCGTGCCGCTAAGCACGTTCTTAAGACTCATCCCGATGCGCGTTTTGTCTTTGGCGGAGACGGGGATGTGCCAGCATATGAACAACTGGCGGATGAACTTGGAATTGGTGACCGGTGCAGCTTTATAGGCTGGGCTAAAGGTGAGAAAAAAGATGAAGCCTTTCGTAACAGTAGCATGTTCTGCCTCCCTTCAAAGAATGAGGGCATGCCTATGAGTGTGCTTGAGGCAATGTCGTACGGACTTGCTACCATTGCGACTCCTGTCGGGGGTATTCCACAGGTCATTACCGACGGCGTAGACGGAATTATTTTTCCAGTTGATGATGTTGATGCGTTGGCCACTAAGCTCGAGAATCTCATGAGCGATACCTCTTTCAAGGAAATGATTGGAATTCAGGGACGAGCTCGCATAAAAGATGCCTTTTCCCTTACGGCGTTTATGAACCGGCTTGGCATGGTTTACGAAGATATTTGCCGGTGAGACTCGCTTTCTTGGGCGCTATTGGAGACCTGTCAGACTCCGTTTCTTATTTCCAAGTTGCACATTTAGGAGCGTGACGATGGATAAGACTATTCATTACTGCTGGTTCGGAGGCAATCCGCTCTCTGAGACTGCTGTGAGGTCCTTGGCTTCGTGGGAGAAGTTTGCGCCTGGGTTTGAGGTCAAGCAGTGGAATGAGGATAACTTCGACGTCGCATCGTGCTCTTGGTCAAGGGATGCGTATGCGGCGGGCCTCTGGGCATTTGTGTCGGACTACGCTCGCTTTAAGGTCTTGTATGAGTACGGCGGCATCTATATGGATGTTGGTAGCGAACTCATACGAGACATATCGCCTCTCTTGGAAAGCATTCCTTTCACTGCAATCGAAGAATCATCGTTAACTGCCACTACTGGCTTGATTGTTGCTGTTGAGCCTCATGACCCTGTAATTCGCGCATGTGTAGAACGATATGAGTCGATGAAGTTCTCTAGCGACCCTGATTTTCTCGATAAGACCACTGTGAATGAAGTGTTTACCGCTGAGCTTCAGAAAATTGGCTTTGAACGCGTGAACAAAGAGCAGCATTTTAGTGGCTGGCTTGCCTTGGACTCCAAAGCGTTCAACCCCGTTTACGGTTTCGGCGGTTATCACATCAAGCGTGAAACCTACAGCATTCATCGCTCTTCGGGAAGCTGGGTTGAGCCGAAATATCTCATCAAGAGGAAGGTCGTGCGTAAGTATTCCCCGTTCATTGGGCGAAGGCTTTCGCAGATTTTGGGTCGAATTCTCATGGAGCTTAGTGACGGCGGCTTGGTTGTAGGAACTAAGAGAATCTTTGGCGTTATTCGCGAAAAGATTGCTAAAGGAGAAAAAAGTTAGAGTGGACGTATTCGCTAAAGATTCTTTTCACTATTTCGGTTCGGAAGGTGTAAAGCTCGGTCGGCTATTAGGTGATTTTGGCTACCGCTATGTTTTCTATCTAAGGATGTGTCAAGCAGGGGGATTGCGAAAACTCCTCTTCACGCTTCCGAGGAAACATCTTTCCAGGAAGTGTGGACTCGAGATTTCGCCATCAACTCAAATTGGTGAAGGCTTCTACATTGGTCACCCTTACGGCATTACTGTTAACGCCGGCGCGAAGTTGGGCCGTAACGTGAACATCCATAAGGGATGCACCATCGGCCAAGAAAACCGTGGCCATAGAAAGGGCGTCCCTACGATTGGCGACCGTGTTTATCTTGGAATTAACTCGACGGTCGCAGGTAAGGTGAGCATTGGAAACGATGTCTTTATTGCTTCCAATACCTTTGTTAACCAGGATATTCCCGACCATTCGATAGTCATAGGTAACCCGTGCAAGGTTATCAAAACCGTTAACGCTACTGAAGGTTACATCACTAATTTGGTTTAACGAGCTCTCGATTAGATAGGCGGAAAGATATTGAAACGCATAGGTATCCTCACATTTTCGAATACCGTAAACTTTGGTGCCTCGCTACAGGCATGTGCGCTGCGCAAGACCGTGATGTCGTTGGGTTGTGACTGCGAAGTGCTCAATTACAGCAATAAGGAACTCGATGATCGAGAGTTGGGTACGCGCTTTTCATTCAATCCTTCAGATGCTATTCGTTTTATCCTTCGTAGGGGTTTTGAACGCCAAAGACTAAAAGCGTTCGCTCACTTTGCCAAGTGCAATCTAAGCCTAACGGACAAGCTTGATAGGCAAGCTCTTATTGATAGGGCCAAGAGTCTCGACTGCGTTTTCATTGGCAGCGACCAGGTTTTTAATCCTAGAGTTAATGGCCATGATCCGGTCTTTTTGGGTGAAGGCATCGCTGAAGTTACAAAGGTCGCCTCTTATGCTGCCAGCTTGGGAGATGCGACAGTGGAATCTATTGAGACGTGTGATGGGGGTGCGTCCAGTAGGCTGATGGGGTTCACTGGTCTTTCCGTTAGGGAGCCGAGCTCTATGGAAGTCCTTGGCGATATGGGACTCAAATCTGTTTTTATGCCTGATCCGACCCTGCTTCTTACAGGGGACGACTGGTCCGAATTAGCCTCCGATGACGAATTGGGTGCGATGCCTCAATCCTACGTACTGCTATACACGCTTAACTCTGAGCAAAAACTCGTGGATCGAGCTAAGGGGATTGCCGATGAACTCGGTGTTCCTGTCGTTTGCATTCATTACAACACTAAGAAATTCCCCGGCATGATCAACTTGAGGGGTATCGGCCCAGCTGCTTTCTTGAAGCTCTTGAGCGGGGCGACATTTGTTTGCACAGACTCCTTCCACGGTGCCTGCTTTTCCATGAATTTCAATAAGCCGTTTATCGTTAAAACGTCGGATTCCGCCGTTCAGAGTAACGTCAGGATTACCGACTTTCTCGCACGTTATGGAATAGAGGACTGCCTGTATCGCGACGAGGTCGTTACTTCGACTGTCGACTATGGTCATGCCAACCAGACCCTCTCGCATGACCGAGAGGCGGCGCGCGCCTTTATCGCTCATTGCATTGGATTGTAGGTGTCGTTTCTAGCTTATGTTTGCAAAGAACACTTTCTGGAACTTGGTCTACCAGCTGACTGCTATCGTTGCCGGCTTTCTTGTCCCAAGGGCGATTATCGGCGTGTACGGATCCGAGGTTAACGGTCTGGTGACCTCTCTAACTCAGTTCATTGGTTATTTCGCGCTTGTTGAGGCGGGCATTTCTGGTGCAGCAACCTTCGCTCTATATAAGCCCATTGCCAAGGGCGACTGGGACGGCATTAACGTTGTGGCTTCGGCTTCAAAGGTCTTTTATCAGAAGTCGGGTATGTTGTTTCTCGTCTTGCTGGTTGGCCTTTCGGTTGTTTACCCGGTGTTTGTCTCGGTAGGCTCGCTTGCGCCTTGGGAGATCATGGTGCTCACCTTCCTGTTGGGCGCGAAAATCGTAGTGGACTTCTTTTCTCTTGCTAAGTACCAGGTCTTCTTAACAGCCGACCAAAAGAACTGGCTTATTCAGCTTGCATCGACGGTCTTTACGCTGGTTAACACGGCTGTCATTTTCTTGTTTGCCTATCTTCATACTCCTGTTGTTGCTGTCTACGCGCTGGCTCTGACTGCGGTTTTTGCACGTAGTTTGATTCTTGCTCTATACACACGCCGTCATTATCCGAAGCTTAACTGCAAGGTTGATTACGGCGACTATCAGCTACCCCAAAGGTGGGATGCGCTGTTTCTTCAGATCTTGGGAGCCGTTCAGTCGGGCGCGCCTGTTATTTTGGCTACCTTCCTCTGCGGAAGCATGAGCGAAGTCAGCGTTCTTGCTGTTTACATGCTGGTATCTACGGGTCTGCAGATGATTCCGAATGTCCTCGGCACAGGACTTCAGGCACTCTTTGGCCGGCAAATTGCTGAGGGAGATTATGAGGGTCTTCGGTCTTCGTATAAGCCATATCGAGCACTTGTGTACGCAGTCTCCGCCGTGGCATGCGGGTGTGCCTTTTCATTGATTTTGCCTTTTGTGGATTTGTATGCAGGCGGGTTTCACGATGCAAACTATCACAATGGTCTGCTCGGTTTTCTCGTCGTCCTTAATGTTTTTCTCTATCACGGCAAGTCGTCCCAGGGCTTACTTGTAATTGCCGCTGGTATGTACCGTGAGACTAGGGCACAGACCTGCTTGCAGGCTGCAATCATTATTGTCTTGGGTATCCCGCTTACGATGCGTTTTGGGGTCGTCGGCACAATTGCTGCGTCCTGCGTATCCAATCTATACCGCGTGATTGACCTTTTGCTCTACGAGCCTCTTAAAATCTCGAAGGACTCTCTTTCGAGTTCGTTTTGGTCGTTTGGCGTGTATGTATTACAGACCGTTCTCGTGGCCATGCCTGGCTATCTACTGTCTTGCTTCGTTGGAAGTTGGACAGGATGGATTGCGGTCGCCATCGGCCTTGTCATTTGGGGCGCAGTCGCCGTATGCGCGACGCTCTATTTCTTCGACAGGCCTAGCTATAGTTCGATTATTGGTCGTTTTATGAGGATTAAATAGGATGAATTATTTCAGCGCGTCTAGGCCCGGTGTTGAGTCTTGCTCTGAGTTAGAGCGACGCTTTTCCCTAAATGATGGGTCCATGGTGTTCATTCCACTGCTCTTTTACGCCTTTTTCTGCCAATCGCTCGCTGCTTCTGCGCTTGCACTTGATGTCTGTCTCCTGCTATCTGCTACGGCGCTTCTTCTACATTTTGTGGCTAACAGAAGATTTGCTTGCAAGAGATTTGGCCTTGAACTGGCTTGGGCGCCTTTCTTTGTGCTGTTCTTTATTCATAGTTTGATATACGGTGTGGCTAATTTGACCCTGCTCGTAGTTTATACGCTTCTATTTCTGTGCATGTATGTTGCGGCAGGCGAGCGATCCTGGGTCACTTCATGCCTTAGGGTTCTTGTCGCCTTTGCAGCATTTCATGCGTTCTGCACCATCGTCTTCTGGCTAGTCCCTGCACTTTATCTGTCAGTTAAATCTGCCTTCTTTTCAGGTAGCTATATGGCTAGGGACTATCGCTCTGGCTTCACGGCGCACTACAGCACTAATTCGATTTATTTGAGTTTGGGTCTCGTCTCTTGGGCCTGTGGTCTTGCTGGTAGCAGGGAAAAGGTTCGGATTAAAGATTTGATGCTGAGCCTGATGCTCTTGCTTGCGCTTTTTCTGACTACTAAGCGGGGTCCTTTGGTTGCATCCGTTGCTGCTATCGTCATCTCGTATCTGTTCGTAAATAGAAAGAAGCTTACCGGGACGATGCTCAGGACCTTGGTTGTTGCTGCAATCGCTGTAATAGCTGTCGGCGTTCTTGCTACGTTTGTTCCCGCTGTTCAGGCGACTCTTGAGAGGTTTATTGAGCTTTCAGATGATGAAACGGGCAATGGCAGAAGCTATTTGTACGATTGCGCTTGGAGTATGTTTTATGCAAAACCCTTACTTGGTTGTGGTTGGGGGACTTATTCCAAGTATGTTGCCACTACCTCCCTTGGTGCAATGTACAGCAATCTTGGCTTTTCGTCGATGAGTGCTCACAACGTATACCTTCAGTTGCTTGCCGAGACGGGTGTGATTGGCCTTGCGGCTTTTGTTGTGCCTGCGTTTCTCTCCATCCTTGCAGCCATGCATCGATCTGAATCTCTTTTAGAGGAAGGTCCTTATGGGGACTCCTTTTGCTTGTGGGCCTGTTTGGGTGTGCAGATTTTCTTTCTAATTTATTGCTTTTCAGGCAACCCTTTATACGATCCGCAGTGCTACATACCGTATTTCATTTCATGTGTGGCGGCGTTTGCTATTTGCGGCTCAGACAAGATGATTCTTAACGATAGGGAGGGATTCCGTGGATATCTGCAAAGATAGCCAACGCTGTACCGGGTGCTCTGCGTGTCTGTCTGTGTGTCCTCGATCGGCGATTCAGATTGTAGAAGACTCTCATGGTTTTTACCGTCCGAAGATTGACGAATCAAAATGTGTTGAGTGCGGTTTGTGCCAGAGGGTATGTCCGGCTAATGGTTTGACGAGCGACGATCTGAAGATGAACTCTCGTCGGGTATTGGCTTATCAGGCTGACGACGTCGAACGCGCAAAAAGTTCTTCGGGTGCCGCGTTTTGGACCTTGGCTTCTCATGTTCTAAATAATGGCGGCGTCGTTTACGGCGCTTGCTTCGATGAGGATTTCCGTGTCGTTCAGAGGCGTTGTGCTTCTGTGGAGGACGCGCAAGCTTGTCGAGGCTCTAAATACTCACAGGGTTTCGTTGGCTCTTCATTAGGTGAAGCATATAACGACTTAAAACAAGGCCTTGACGTGCTCTACAGCGGAACCCCATGTCAGATTGCGGGTCTTAGGAGTTTTCTGTCTAAGAAAAACTATTCCGGACAGTTGGTTACCTGCGATTTAATCTGCCATGGCACACCTAGTAATCGTATGTTCCGCGATTACATTTCCTTTTTGGAAAAAAATCCGGAAAGAAGGTCATTAAATATTTTCATCGCCCCAAGGACAGAGGTTGGGGAGTTCATGTCGAGAAGGCTCTCTTGGACGACGGCACTGCTCTCTATGACACGATTGAATCTAATACTTGGCGAGATGTGTTCTATAGCAATAACGCTTTAAATTCCAGCTGTTATAACTGCGCCTATACCGACGTCAACAGAGCCTCCGACTTCACTCTTGCTGATTTTCTTGGCGTCGATCGAGTTCGCAAAGGCCTTAATGATCATAAGGGACTTTCTGTTGTTATGGTTAATAGCGAGCTTGCCGAGCGCATTGTTGCATCTGGCGTATTTGAGCCCGGCGTAACAGAAATATCTCTTGAAGAGGTGCTGCCCGGTAATCCGATGCTGGAGAGGTCGTCCTCTCCGCAGGGTAACGTTGATGGTTTCTGGAAGGCTTATGAGCATAGGGGGTTCGAAGGTGCGGCTCGGTTTGTTGGCGCCTACGGCTTCGTGAAGTCTCTCAAAACTCTTATGAAACGGCTTATTAAAAGGAAATAGTAACCTGGGGTGTTTCTTTTGAATCTAATGGAGTTTGTAGAGCATGTGGTGACCTGGATTTATGTCCGGGGTAAGTTGGCGTTTCTTGCAGGGAGATTCCCTGGCCAGATAACCGTGACGAAGGCTTTCAGGCGACCGTTTTATTGTCGCGTATCGGATAAAGGCGTTATTAACGTTGGTGAGCGAACGTCTTTCAATTATGGTTGTGTGTTGATCGCTCACGATCGAATTGAGATTGGCAAGGGCTGTCTATTTGGTCCAAACGTTCATGTGTATGATTTCGACCACGGTATGTCGCAGGATGGGATCATGTATCGGGACCAACCGACTACGACAGCGCCCGTGCATATTGGCGATAACGTTTGGCTTGGCGCGAATGTGGTGGTGCTTAAAGGTGTAACCATTGGCGATAATGCGGTCATCGCTGCGAATAGTGTCGTTTCTAAAGATGTACCTGCGAATACGCTATTTCACGAAAAACGGGATCTAGTTTACAGAGAGCTTCAATAGGATACTGGATTGGCTTTCAATTCACGATGTACGCTGATCCGATAAAGCAGTATTGATAATGGCTTAATTAGATTAAAGCGTGCCTGCATTAGGGGTAGTGTCGCGAAAGTTGGTGTAATGGACCCTTTGGCCCCTGTGTCCAGAATCCGGAATCTATCGATATCCTAGGCCGTCTCCACGCCGTCGGCAAGCTCCAGGTTGGATTTAATTTTTTTCCTAGCGGTATTTTCCAGCTCGGCCCAGTCATGACAGCCTACGGGGCCCCTCCGGAGCGCCGTGTCGTGCATCTCGGCCATCTTCCTCTCCGAGAAGTAGCGCGAGGATGCCGTGGAGACGGCCAGGATAGCCCTGAAAGCGGCCTGGCCGCGCCATGGCGGGCGTATTCTAGGCGAAGGCGCGGACCCTTCCGAGCTTGGACGGGCCGCTCGGTCGGGCTAACTTTGGCGTTGCCCTGCTGGAACGGCTTACGTCAACATCCGCAAAACTACCGCAAGGAGGAGGCCACGGTGATAGATAAGAGGCTTGTTGAAGCTGTTCCCGGAGCTGAGAGACTGAAATCAGCAACGATTACCCCAGACTTGTTTGTTAAGGACTTCATGCAAGACTATTCTGGGCGTCCGTTATATACATATAAGGAATGGACTCGCGAGCTCATCAACCACTCTAACGCTTTCAAGGAACTGACCAGAGGTGCGGAGTTTCATGCGCCCACATCCGAGGCCAATGGGGAGTGTGATGCGGTATCAGACGCGTATCAGTTAGATTTTAAGCTCATCTTCGGAAAATCCATGATGCGCGCCGTAAGCCTCACTTCGTCAAGGCGAGTTTCAGACCGCGGAACAACTTTAGAACTACTTGGCAAAAGTTATGTTAAAGAACAGAGAGGCTTACGCCCGCATGCAATTCTCAGGGATTACAGCCTCGCCAAGCTTGACGAGCTTCTAAAAAATGAGAGTAATAAACAATTGAGCGAAGAAGACCGTGAGGCCCGAGGACTTCTTCGCGCAATCAATCATTCGAAAAACTTGCTGCTAATTTATCCTTGCCGCTTTGAAGGCATCGGCAGACTGCCTGAACTTGAGGAAACCGTAAACGCCGCACTTTACTATGACTTCCGGAATGTGCTCGACGTCCGACGGATACACCATCCCGGCAAGGACACCTTCCTTTCATATTTTTGTGATGACCGCATGGTTGTCACAAGAGCGAGCGTGCACGGCCTAGCCAAGTTCGACGATATCATGGTCGCAAAAAGCAGAACATACATGGATATTATGCGTATGCGTGATCCCGGAGAGTATCAAAGGCTGCTGAAACTTGTTTAATCGACCGCAAGGGCTAGTTTTTGTGGACATCAACCCAAGATGGGACCTGCCAAGAGGACTGGATGTCGTTGCGTTCGGGCTCGCTTTTCTGCATTCAAAACATACGCCGGGCTCGACCTCGCCGGCCCCGGTGATGAGCTTTCTGACGTAGTGGCCGCTGCGCTAGGTCTCCCGCCCCGCCGTCCTCTCGTAGCGCTCGGCCCCGACGAGCTTGGACGCCTCCTCGTCGATCAGCGCGTCGGGTGCCTCCTCGGCGGTCTTCCTCACGAGGTTCTCTATGTCGTTGCGCAGCGACTCCTCGTCGACCGATACGATGTTCGCAGGCACGGTCCGTGCCCCCTTCGTCGGTGATTTGTTGCTTAGCCGCTAGAGATCATATGACGGGGCGCGGGCCGTCTTCCGCTATGCGGTTGTCAATTTGCGAAAGAAATTATGCGTCACCGCGCCTATCGATATCTAATAATTATGACTTGAGAGTAAAATATTTCGAAACAGGTTGCCTTCATTGATGCTATCAGGGAGCGGTTAGTATGAATAGCGTTTATGGTTCTGAGTGGAGGAAGTGGGATTTCCACGTACACACTCCATATTCAGTTTTGAACAACCAGTTTGGGATTGATGCCAGTGATGATTCGGATTCCGGCTTTGATAGATACGTACAGGAGCTCTTTTCAAAGGCAATTGAAAAAGATATATGGGCAATTGGTATTACTGACTACTTCTCTATTGATGGTTATAAACGCATTCGAAATGATTATCTGAATAATCCAGCTAAAATGGCTGAGCTGTTCCCTGACGATAGTATGCGTGCAAGAATTGGGCAGATGCTCGTTTTTCTCAATATCGAATTCCGACTAGATCGGTTTGTTCACAGGAAAGACGATAGTGCTCCAGTTGGCTATCACGTCTTGTTTTCTGATGAGGTCAATCCTGAGGAAATTGAGGACAACTTTCTTCATAAGTTGCACTGCGGTCCCAATTTCGATCAATCTTGGACATTGACTCATCGTAATATCGAGCTGATCGGTGATGCTGTACGAGAGTTAAATAACGGTCATGGCGATTCCTATTAATTGGGGCTCGAAAACGTCACTATAAAGTATGAGGATGCCTTACAGGCACTGCGTGAATGCCAGTCATTCGACGGTAGAAGCATTATTGCTATTCCCGTTGACGAAGCGCTCTGTAAGGCGGACTGGAATAGAAGCTATCTTTCTAAGAGGGCTCTATATAGTCAATGCCACTGTTATATGACTTCCAGCCCGACCACTAGGGCTTGGGCCCTTTCAGATGACCGTATTTCTGAATTCGAATCAATCAAACCATGCATTTGGGGTTCTGACGCCCATTCTTTTGACCGTTTATTTGAACCCGATGAAAAGCGTTACTGCTGGGTTAAGGCTGATCTGACCTTCGAAGGTCTTATGCAGATTCTATGCGAGCCCGCCGATCGCATTGCCATACAAGAAGATAGGCCTGAGCAGCACGACCATCATCGTTCCATTAAGAGCATTCAATTTCATGAGGAGAGCTTCCAGGAGGAGCCGATATGTTTTAGTGAGGGGTTGACCTGTATTATCGGTGGTCGCTCTACGGGCAAATCGCTACTCCTCAGACAGCTAGCAAGAAGCATTTCTCCTGATTATGCAATTGAGCAGGAGCAAAGGTCTTCAGTTAATAGGCTTGACCTTAATTGCCCCGCCGACGTCGTTTGGCGCGATGGGAGCCTGTCGGGCGAGCGCAAGATAATCTATCTTCCTCAGACCTACCTCAACAGAACGGTTGATGACCCTGAATCTGGCGAAACGGGAGCAAGCGACTTGATCGCAGGCGTGCTGCTTCAAAACAAAAAGATCAATGAGGCAAAGCAACGGTTCGATGTTAAGAAAGGTGAAATTCTCAAGTCGTTCTCGGACAATCTTGCTGCTTACGCCGATGGCCAAGGGAGGTTAAAGGCGGTGCAAGTGAGGCTAGCCGAGCACGGTGAATCCTCGATATATCGTGAGGCCGAGCAGGCTCTTGTGGAAGAGTATAAGAGCTTGTTGGGTCCTGGAAATGCTTCCCAAGAGGATATTGAATTATATGCTGAGCTGAAAAGGCGCAGCAATGCAGTCGCTGGCTTGCTTGAAGCGTTGAAACGCGATAAAGCCATTATTGAGTCCCTTTCGGCGCCTATCACTTCTGAGCCGGTTTATAACGGGTCGAATTGCTATGGATTGCTTACTGAAGAAGCTGCCGCTGAACTACGTGTTGAGATCGATTCCATTAATGAAACGCTACGCGATCGTTGGGCCACGGCTATACAACGCCTCGTAAATGCATGCGTTTCAAGAGAGAAAGAAAAAGAAGAGACGTTAAATGAAATCGGTAAGCAGATTGTTGAGCTGGAACCTAAAATCGAGCACAGCGATAAGTTGTATAAAACAATGGCGTCGCTCAATGAAGAGCGTAAAAAGCTAGTTGCTGCTGAAACGATAGAACGTGAAATTTATCACCTACGAAATGATCAGGACCTTCTGTTTGATTCGATTTGTGCCACCCGTAACAATTTGTTTGAAGCGTATGTTGAGTTTAGTAAGGAGATTGAGCCTCTCTCGGCGAGTACGGCTGATGGGCTTGATTTTTCCGCTGAGGTCGTTTGGCGCAAGAAGGATTTTGAAAGCTCCGTAATTAATATGCTTGATCGAAGAAAACTTGGAGCTTTTGAAAGGGCGACGAACAGGGACCTTCAGAATTTGGCAGATGAGGATTACTGTGACGAGCTTTTGCTCGATATTTGGAATTCTATTAAGGGAAAGCTCGATGGTTGTCAGCTGATGCTTAAAAGCGACATCAATGAGAATGAGTTCCTCGGTAAGTTGTTTGGTGACTGGTATGAAATCCATTATGTAGTTACCAGCGGCGGGGATCAACTCGATAAGATGTCGCCCGGCAAGAAGGGGCTTGTGCTTTTAGAGCTCATTGTTGAACTCGAACAGGGCGATTGCCCCATTCTTATTGACCAGCCAGAGGATGACCTGGACAACCAATCGATTTATTCGGAGTTGAGGAGGTTTATCAAAGAAAGTAAAAAACGACGTCAGATAATCATCGTTACGCATAATGCAAACATTGCACTTGGGGCTGACGCGGAAGAGATTATTGTCGCCAATCAGAACGGTCAGGGGCGTGAGAACGCAAAGTTCAAGTTTGAATATCGTAGCGGAGCCATTGAAAATAATGTGGTTCCCGATGACGATACGGGAGTGCGTCCTTTTCTTAATCGCTATAGCATCCAGCAGCATGCATGTCAGATTCTTGATGGAGGTAAGGAGGCGCTGGAGCAGCGTAGGCGAAAGTACTCGATGGGTGTGTGAGCGCTTGTTTGTTAAGCATTGGTGAATCCTGCGAAGCCGCACCGCCGATGTTATACGTGGACACTGGGGTTGACACGAGCCCCAGTGTCTTATTGTTCCTAACGGCCGACCTTACGGCGTATCGTACCAGTTGTCGCTGGTGTCGTCCCAGGTTAAGTCCATCTGGCACCATTTGCCGTCGATCTTTACGGCATTCCAGGTGTGGCCGTTGCCGGTGATGCGGCCGTTGGCGATGCCCGCGGCATCAAGGAGCTTGGAGTAGATGCGCTGGTAGCTCTCGCAGGTGCCCTGGTGGCGCGTGAGGCCGCTTTCGACCGAGCACCAGTTGAGGCCGTGGTCGTACTCCAGCTGGTCGAGCGTCCAGTCGTGGAGCCACAGCGCCATGTCGTATTCCGAGCCGTTTGTCTCTTGCCTGCACTGGGCAACGGCGTTCTTGACGATCTGCGTGACGCTTGGGAGGGCGGCGTCGTCTACGGTCACCTCCGCCGTGGTGCGCAGGTAGTAGATCCCCTTGTCGTTTTGGGGGTCGTTTCTGTCGTTATCCATAAAGTAGAAGTAGATGCGGTACGTGCCCGATGCCGTGAAGTCAAATGTAAAGTCGTGGCCCGTGGTGCCCAGGCTGTAGTAGCTGGCCCATGCCGGGCGTGACGGGTCGCAGGCGCTTTCCTGGCTGCCGCCGTCCCAATAGGTGGGCACGTCCATGCGCGCCTTGGCCTGGGACGAGCCGTTGGCCTGGGTTACGTGGAAGGTCGTCGCGGTGCCCGCGGGGGCGTCGTTCCACGAGACGGTGAAGGTGACGCCGTTTTGGGTTACCGTGGCGGAGTGGGCGTAGGTGGTTTGTGACGTGGCGGAGATTGCCGCGGGCGCGGGGTTGGTTTGGGCTCGGAGGGAT
>SKEJ01000142.1_pt1 | contig 49513 bp, 42 predicted proteins | sample 4826721 | NCBI WGS metagenome assembly SKEJ01 (sample SAMN11008812, study PRJNA524170) | human gut metagenome | biome: Human fecal sample; material: Feces; isolation source: fecal sample from pouch patient p31 | host: Homo sapiens | place: Israel: Tel-Aviv | collected 2015-06-02 | reverse complement strand
ATTTTCAGCGTTGTCGAGCGTCAGCTTGTAGTACGCGTAGCCATCCTTCACGCCGGTGCCCTTGGCAGTCAGTTCAGCGGAAGAGGTCTGCGGAGCAGCAGCGCCTTTGACAGTGACAGTGGTGTTGTTAGCCGTGTAGTAGGTGTAGTAGGACGAAGGTTCGAGTGCAGAGGCAACATTGTCGTTTTCCACCTCGATCACACTGCCTTCAGCGAGGCCAACGAAAGCCGAACCTCCGAAAGTGGGATTTTCCGCTGCAATAGAGATTTTTTTCAGCGCGGAGCAGCCTTCAAAGCAGGAGGCCTTGAAATCTGTTACGCTGGCAGGAACCGTTACAGATTGCAGCGTGGAATTGTTCTGAAAAGCTAAACGTAAAATAGCGGTCACAGGTTATCCGTTTACCTCAGAGGGGACAGTGAAACTGGTTGCAGAGGAAGTCGGCGAATAGGAATGCAGTTCATAACTTTCACCATCATCGCTTTTGGCATATACGTTGCCATCCTGCATGAGATATGTCGTATTGTCAGCAGAGATCGTAAGATTAGTCAGTGCAGTACAACCCTGAAATATGCCTGCGCCTAAATCATTCAGGCGGGTGGGCAGAGTGAGGTTATTCAGCGAGGTGCAATTTAAAAACACGTTGTTGCCGAAAGAAAGATTAGAATTGCTGTCCGCAAAAGTCACATCTGCAAGATTTTTGCAGTTTTCAAAGGCGTTGTAGTTGATTTTCGTTATCGAACTGGGAATAGTAATGGATTTCCTGCGGTATTTCATGGATCCGGTGTTTGCAAAAGGAATGCTTATGATCTACAACTCTACAACATCGGCAATTATGGGAATTGCAGCGGCTGTGGCAATCGTCCAGCTCCTTCAGGACGATAAGCGCTCGGAGAACGTCAAGAAGGATGAAGAACAGAAGGGAGGAGCGTCTCTGAAGCGGCTTGCCGGAGAAATGCTTTTGGCAGTTGCAATCATTTTTTTCTGTTATGGAGAATACTGCAAACTGCACTATTATGAGGTGCCAAACATCAATTTCTACGACAGTTATGAGAAGGTGGAAAGTGAGATCACCGCGCCAGGCAGTATAGCGGACGTCATATATGACGAGGCGGCGAACGAAAAGAAAAAAGTTGAAAAGGAAAACGATGAGAGATTCAAGGTGTATGGCATCAATTATGCGCCGGGAAGCCTTGTGTATCATAAAATGAACGAAAATGTAGTAGTGAAGCTTTATGTGACATGGTACGAAGACTGGACGCCAGAATCAAAAGCGGAAAAACTGGACTTTGGAGGCGACTTGGAAAATCCTGAACTCTGCGCTGAAAATAAGATCCAGATAACGGCGAATCCTTTTTCGTATTTCTCGACTGCGAAATATCCGGATGGCAGCAGTTATAAGGAGCGGTACACGTACCATGATGTTGAGGAGCATCCAGTCGTCGTATCGCTGCTGGATGCAGAAAAACAGAAAGTGGTACAGATAAAGGTCGGAGACCTTTCGGATACGATAACATTTGAAGAATTACAGCCCGGCCTCTATTATTATACGGTGGAGGCAGATGGATACGAGCCGTATGTCCCGGGGTACGCATTCGAAGTCACGGAAGAGGAAGTCCTGGATGGAAGAGAAAATTTCTACGTTGTGGTGAATGAGACGAATGAGAAGCCGATGTCCGAGGAGTTCCGTGTACAGGTCTGGGCAGAAGACGAGCACCCAATGCCACAGACCAAAGTGTGGGCATACATAGAATATCCGAATGAGCTGGAAGAAGAAAGCAAATGGGGATATGAGATGGTCACAGATGAGAACGGATTTTTGTTTTTCAAAAGTGACCTTACGGATAAGACTGTCCCTGTGGTGCGTGAATTCCAGCTTCAGGAGGGCTGTCGGATGATGCTCGCTTATGAAGATGCCCCGAGAGATACCGCTGCTGCGGTCGAAGTGAAAAACGGCATCGGTCTTGCAAGGCTGGCAGGATGATAAAACGAGAGGGAACGCTGTATTTGCAGCGTTCCCTCTCGTTTTATTTACATCCGGAACCGCCAGCCCCAGCCGCCGCCACAGCAGCAGTTGCAGAGCAGATTGAGCAAAATCATGCTCCAGCACCAGCGCATCAGCCCGCCGGGCTGGGCGTAGGTGGTCTGGGTGCGGTAGGTCTGGCCGGGATTCTGCATCCGGCGCAGGTGCATCTGGTACTCGGTGTTATTGGGGTCCAGCTGAACGGCGCGGCGGGCGTCCTGCAGCGCGTCGATGCTGTTGCCGAGGCCCTGATTGGCCAGCGAGGAGAGGTAGTACCACCGTGCCGAGCGGTTGTTCATGCCGTCCAGCACCCGGCGGGCCTCCGCATAGCGGCCATTGGCTACAAAGTTGCGGGCCGCCTGCATCTCGGGGCTGTCAGAGCCGGAGTAGCTGGCCCCGCTCTGCTGCTGGTAGCCGCCGAAGCCGAATCCGAAACCAAACGGGTCGAACCCGAAGCCGAAATCGCCCTGCTGCCAGCCGTTCTGGCTGTAGCCCTGATCGTATCCCTGCTGGTAGCCGCTCTGATAATAACCCTGCTGGCCGTAGCCGTAACCGCCGCCGGGCTGTCCGCCCATCTGGGGGCCGGTGTCGCCCTTGGTGATGGCGTCGTAAGCTGCCTGCACCTCTTTGAAGTGCTCTTCGGCGGTGGGGTCGTTGGGGTTCAGGTCGGGGTGCCAGCGCTTGCACTTGGCACGGTAGGCTTTCTTTATCTCGTCGTCGGTTGCGCCGCGCTGGATGCCCAGCACCTCATAGGGATCTCTCATGGGTCTACTTCCTCACGTCTCTCAGGCCATGCGCGGCCTTTTCGTTCCATACAATATTACAGTCTACAGGACAGTGCCTGCAAAATCAAGACAAAATCCGCCTTTTGGGCGGAATTGGTTACTTTTTCCGGGTCTCTTTGGCCTGTTTGCAGTTGTATTTGAGCCACACGCCGGAATACAGGATGTTCCGCAGAAGGTCCGCGTCCTCCACGCAGGGCAGACGCTCGAAGCTTCTGGCGCACCGGGCCAACAGCAGCTCGAAGATGTCCCGCATCTCTTCCTCGTAGCCGGGCTGACGGCTGAGGGAGCGCAGCGGATTGTATGCGCCCTTTTTCTCGTCCCGTGCCAGGTCATCGTAGGCGTCCAGCAGGTAGATGAATTTGCCCAGATGGAAGCCGATGCTCCGCAGCTCCGGCGACCAGTGGTCCTGCTTATAGTCGAACAGCTCGGCCATCAGTTCGCCGAAGCAACCCGACACAGCGTCGAGGTCTTCGCTTCCCTCGGCTTCCAGCTGAGCCAGCCGGTCGAGGCAGGTGCGGATGGCATTGCACTGTCGGGGCCAGCGCTGTGCGGCGGTCTGAGCAGGGGAGTCCAGCAGCTTTTCGAAGCCGAGGCCCAGCAGGCTGTGGTCGTCGTTCCATTTATCGGCGGCGTTGTAGTAGTGGAGAGCCACGCTCATATCGGCGCAGTAGTCGGTGGGGCCACTGTGCCGCCAATTTATCTTCCGGATGGGGTGGATGGGACAGTGGCCGCTGCCGGTGATGCACTCGCTCTCACCCTCGTAGAGGCTGGAAAGCAGCAGATCCAGAAACGTCAGATCGTAACTCAGCGTCAGACGGCCCCGCAGGCCGTGGAGCGCACCGATGCGGCGGCAGAGGCCGCAGTAGGCCGTGCGGTAGCGGGCCTTGGCCTCGTCGTCCAGCGCGGCCTGATTCGGGATGACATATCCAAACATACGTTAGCTCTTCTTGATGAACTGGGTGCCGCAGCGGGGGCAGGAGATCTGGATGCGGCCCCGGCCCCGGGGAACGCGCAGCTTCTGGCGGCACTGGGGGCAGCGGTAATAGTGGTAGAGCCTGCGGTTGTCCCACTGGGCCTTCAGGCCGCTGAACTTATTGCGGATGCGGTCCTTCACAGCGTAGTATTTATAATTTTCTTCGGTGCGCTTGGAGATGTTGCGGCTGAACATCCGGTAGTAGCACAAGCCCAGCAGCACCACGCCGACGTACAGCAGCAGCGGCAGACGGGTGAGGATATAGACCAGGATCAGCACGAGAGAGGCGATGTTCAAAAACTGGTTCAGACCATCGGTGCCGTAGCGGCCTATCATGAACTGGCGTATCTTTTCTTTCATAAACGTCCTTCCTCATAAAAGAGGGGCGGGTGCGCCGCCCCTTCTGTGTTTTTCTGCTTTCAGGATACCATGCAACCATGAGAAAATTTTGAACAGAGTGCAAACCTATCGTAAAGAGACAGCGTTTAAGTGCCGCTCACTCCTCCCGGCAGCGGATGGTGAGGGAAACTTCGGTGTCCAAGGCACCCTCCATCCGGCAGTGGAGCTTGGCCGGACCGGCCTCGCCGGTGGTGGCGAGATAGGTGCCTGCCATGCCGCCCCGCAGAGGGACGACGCTGGGGCCGAGGATGCGCAGCGGCCCCTCCACGCTCAGCTGAACGGCCTCACCACAGTAGGGCAGGAGATTGCCGTTCTGGTCGATGGCCCGCAGGCTCACGGCGGCACAGTCCCAGGTGGGACCGTCGGTCAGGATGGGATTGTGGACGGTGCATTCCAGCCGGACGCTCTGCACCGGCTCCTTCACGACGGTGCGGACGGCCCGACCATGCCACACGGCCTCGAAGCGGTAAACGGCGGCGGGGCTGCCCAGCACACCGATATATTTGTAGTAAAGCTGCACCAGCTCGTTCCAGCTCAGGCGCAGCGAGTACATCCGCGCCCGGGACAGGGGCGAAAGCTCCATGGCGTCCCGGCGCATCTCGTTGAGGATGGCGGCTACCTGCGGCGCGGCAGTGCGGTCGATGCCCTCGTATTTTTCAAGCAGCAGGCCCACGAAATCGTGTATCTCGATGGGCGGGTGGGGCAGAGCCGCAAAGCGGCCCCGGCGGTCGGGGGTAAACTCGGCTACGAAGTCGTTGTCCCGGTAGAGCCGCAGGCTTTCGGCGTTGGTGAACGCCCAGCACGCCCCCGCAAAGCCGCCCGGATGGTCGCCCAGCGCCATGCTGGATGAAATTTCGAGCACGATGTCGGAAGGGGAGCGGGGCGTCTTCTGGCTGGCGTAGACGGCGGCAGAAAGCTTCGGGCTGCGGAACATATCCATCACACCCTGATAGCTGATGCGGTCGCCGCTGCCGAATTCGCGGTGGGTGTTGTAGTCGGTCATGCACCAGCCGAAGCTGCCCGCCACGCCCTGCTGAGCGATGGTGTCGTTGAGGACGGCGGCGTAGCGCAGGGCCTGCGCCAGGCGGTGGGGCTCGTCGTCGAAGGGCTTGGCCGGGAACTGGGCGCCCTCGAATTCGCTGATGAGATAGCCTTTCCGGGTGTCGGGGGTGACGGCGGTGCGGGCCTCGCACCCGACGCCGCGCCCGTGGTAGGAGTAGTCGGCATAGGCGTAAACATCTTCCAGAAGCTGGCTGCGGCGGGTGCTGCGGGTACCAGCCGTGGGGCGGGTGGGGTCGAGGCGGCGGACCGTCTCGTTGGTGCGCTTATAAAAGCTCTCGTCGTCGGCGCTGCCGCTGACCCGCACGCCCCACAAAAAGATGCTGGGGTGGCTGCGGCACTGGCAGACCATCTCGCGGCAGTTCTGCAGAGCCTGCGCTTTCCAGATGTCGTCGCCGACGTGCTGCCAGCCGGGCATCTCCACAAAGACCAAAAGGCCCAGCTCGTCGCAGGCATCGAGGAAGGCGGGGCTGGGGGGAGTGGTGAGGCGCACGGCGTTGCAGCCCAGCTGCTTTTTCAGGAGCTGAGCGTCCAGCCGCTGGATGCTGTCGGGCATGGCATAGCCCTGATAGGCGTAGCTCTGGTGGCGGTTGAGGCCCCGCAGCTCCACCCGCTGGCCGTTGAGGTAGAGCCCGCCTGCCACGAACTGCAGAGTGCGGAAGCCGAACCGGCAGCTTTTCTCGTCCAGCACCCGGTCGGGCAGGCCGCCGGTGCCGGGACGGATGAGCCGGACGGTCAGGGTGTAGAGGGTGGGGTGCTCGATGCTCCACGGATGGACGCTGTTCAGTGCGCCGGTGATGGGCAGCGACAGCTCGCCGGTGTAGAACGCCCGGCTGCCCGAGGGGCTGCGGATCTCGGCCTGTAACGTGCAGCCCACCGTCTCGCCCACGGTGGCCGTGTAGATGCGGAAATCGCCCTCGGCCTTCGTCTCGATGAAGATGTCCCGCAGGTAGGCGGGCTCTTTCACGTCGAGGCAGACGGCGCGGCAGATGCCGCCGTAGGTCAGAAAGTCCATCTGCCCGCCGAAGGGCGGGATGTTCAGATCTTCGCGGCTGTCGCAGCGGACAGCCACCACGTTCTTCTGGCCCAGATGGAGAGCACTGGTCAGATCGACGGTAAAAGCGGTGTAGCCGCAGCTGTGGTGGAACACCCGCCGCCCGTTGCAGAACACCGTGGCGTCATGGGCCACGGCTCCGAAGGTGAGCAGGACGGTGCGGCCCTCCCATTCTTTGGGCGCAAAAAACTCCCGCCGGTAGCCCGAAAGCTTCTGGTAGTCGTTCTCGTTGCAGTAATTGTAGGGCAGGGCCTTGACCGTGTGGGGCAGGCGCACCGGCTCAAGGGTCAGCTCCGGGCATTCCGGCCGCACGATGGCGGGGTCAAAGACCGGGGTGAAGAGCCAGCCGTCGTTCCAATCGTAGTGTTCCATGGCAAATGTTCTCCGTGGCAAAGAATACTTTAGCTCTTATGCTACCACAAAGTTATGAACGAAAAAAGAATCCGGGCCGGATTTTATCGGTTTCTGAATAAAATTTCAGAAAGAAAGGGCCGCGTTCCCGCCGGGAACGCGGCCCTTTGGAGAAAACCTCTCCGTCAGCGCTGACGCGCTGCCACCTCTCCTATCGAGGAGAGGCCTTGGCATTCCGTAAAGCTTTTCCTCTTCGCCAGAGGCTCCCCTCGGTAGGGGAGCTGGCAAAGCCGTCAGGCTTTGACTGAGAGGTTTAGCGTATAAAGTTGGTCATGGGTCTGCGGGGATTCTCCGGGTGCTGGATGCCTGCGGCTTTGCCGGCCTCGATGCACCGGAGCAGCCAGGCCATGTTGCGGCCCAGCTCCTGCATGACGGCGCAGCCCTCGGCGTCCTGCAGCACCTGCTCGGGGTTCGAGCCGTGGACCATGGGCCAGTAGGAGCCGCTCACCAGCGGCATATGGAAGAACTCGGGGTACTTCACCAGCTGGTCGAGGGTGGATGTGGTGCCGGCGCGGCGGGCCGAGCAGCAGATGGCGGCGGGCTTGTAGGCCAGATACCTGCCGCCCGCGTAGGCGAGACGGTCCATGAAGCTGGTCATGTTGCCGGAGGCGGAAGCGTAATGCACCGGCGTGCCGAAGACAAAGGCGTCGGCAGTCTTGGCTTTCTCGATGGCCTCGTTGACCACGCCGCCGAAGACGCAGCCCTTGCCGGCGGCACAGCCGCCGCAGCCGATGCAGCCGCCCACGGGCTTTGTGCCGACGTTCAGGATCTCCGTCTCGATGCCGGCGGCGTTCAGCTCCCCGGCGATGAGGCTCAGTGCGGTATAGGTGCAGCCCTTCTCGTGGGGGCTGCCATTGATGAGCAGGACTTTCATGATAAATACTCTCCTTTTGTACGCCCGAAAAAGCGGCGTTCTGGTATGATTTTAGCACATTCATGACCGTAACGCAACGAATCATGACGCTGCCCTTGACAAAGACCGGCGGTATGACGATAATATGAAGTTACGATAACAGGAAAGACCCGAAGGAGGCCAAAACCATGCGAGTCATTGCAGGAGAAGCCCGCGGCAGACGGCTGGAAGCGCTGCCCGGCACGGATATTACCCGCCCCACCCTCGATCAGGTGAAGGAGGCGATGTTCAGCATCGTCCAGTTCGACCTGCCCGGAGCCCGTGTGCTGGACCTGTACGCAGGCAGCGGCCAGCTGGGCATTGAGGCACTGAGCCGGGGCGCTGCCCGGTGCGTGTTCCTGGACGAGAACCGCGAGGCTGTGAACATCGTCATGAAGAACTGCAAGAACTGCGGCGTCTTTGACCGCAGCCGCGTCAACATCGGCGAAGCGGCCCGCTTCCTCTCGGCCTGCCGGGAGCAGTTCGATCTGGTGCTGCTGGACCCGCCCTTCCACAACGGCACGCTGGAAAATATCCTCCCCATCGTGGACAAGTGCGTCGCCCCCGGCGGCATCGTCATCTGCGAGAGCGAGACGAAACTCGTCCTCCCTGCCGAAGTGGGCGGTTTACAGCTGAAGAAGCAGTATAAGTACGGCAAAGTCCTGCTCTGGAAATATGTGAGGCCCATGGCAGACGCCGCAGAGGAAGAAGGAGAAGCGTGATGAACGTCAACGAGCTTTTGGATACCATCGAAGACCTGCTGGAAGAGAGCACCGGAATGCCCCTTTCGGGCGGCAAGCGCATCGTGGATGTGGAACAAATTCGGGACTATCTCGATGACATCCGCGCAAACCTCCCCGTGGAGCTGCGTCAGGCCCAGTCCATCGTCGGCGACCGCGCCCAGCTCATCGAGTCGGCCAACGCGCAGGCACAGGCCATCGTCAAGAAGGCAGAAGAGCGCGCCCGCATCCTCGTGAGTGAGGCAGAGATCGTCCGCGCCGCCCAGCAGCGTGCGTCCGAGATCGTCTCCGCTGCCCAGACCGAGGCCCGCACCGTCCGCCAGACGGTCACGGATTACTGCGATAATATGCTAAAAACCACCGAGGAGACGATGTCTGAGAACGCCGCCCAGGTGAAAAACGTCCGTGCGAACCTGCGCCAGAACCCCCGCCGCGGCGTGTGATGGGCCGCTCCTGACCTGAATCCAGTCCCCTGCGAGTAAAAATGACGATTCGCAGGGGCTTTTTTTGTAACATTTTGTAGGAAAAAAGCGCAGGAAAAAACTTGCATTCGGCGTTTCGATTTGCTAAAATAAAATAGAGTCGTCAGGTATCTTGACAGAGCAGAAAACGGGACAAACTCCCCGGGAGATGTCCGGCGTATCGGACGGCTCGGAACACGAAACGAAAGGAGGCTGGGCGCGATGACTCAGACAGAAGATTTGGCACAGTTCGACCCGGCCTCGTTTGAGCATATCCCCGTGCTTCTGAACGAGTGCCTCGACGGACTGAACATCGACCCGGCAGGCACCTATCTCGACGGCACGGCGGGCGGCGCGGGACACTCCCGGCAGATCGCCCTCCGGCTGGACGGCACAAAAGGCGGGCGGCTCGTCTCCCTCGACCAGGACCCCGACGCGGTGCAGACCGCCAGGGCGCGGCTGGCCGGGCTCCCGGCCACGGTGGTGCAGATAAACTTCCGCTATGCCGGACAAGCCCTCGAGAGCCTCGGCATCGAGAAGATAAACGGTGCGCTGCTGGACCTCGGCGTTTCCAGCCATCAGCTGGACGACGCGGCCCGGGGCTTTTCGTACCGGGCAGACGCCCCGCTGGATATGCGGATGAGCCAGCAGGGGGAGACGGCGGCAGACCTCGTGAACACCGCCAGCCGGGAAGAGATCTCCCGCATCCTGCGGGACTACGGCGAAGAGCCCTATGCCTGGCAGATCGCCGGCCACATCGTGGAGGCCCGCGAGACGGCCCCCATCGAGACGACTTTGCAGCTGGCCGACATCGTGGCCAGCGCCATGCCGCCTGCGGAGCGGCGCAAGAACAAGAATCCTTCGCGGCGCACGTTTCAGGCGCTGCGTATCGCGGTCAACCACGAGCTGGACGCTCTGGAGGAAGGTCTGGATACTATCTTCGACCACCTTGCCCCGGGCGGAAGGCTGTGTGTGATCACCTTCCATTCGCTGGAGGACCGGCTGGTGAAAAACAAGTTCCGCCGCTGGTCCACCGCCTGCACCTGCCCGCCGGAGTTCCCGGTCTGCGTCTGCGGCGGCAAGGCGAAGGCAAAGCTCATTACCCGGAAGCCCATCGAGGCCGACAAGCAGGAACTGGAGGAGAACCGGCGCAGCCGTTCTGCTCATCTGCGCGTTTTGGAGAAACTCTGAGCCGGATAAGATGCCGCTCAGTGTAAGAGGAGGAGATCAACTATGGGTCAGCCAGCTTATGATATGTCGTCTGAGGTGCGTCGCAGAAAAGCGCCTCAGACTCAGCGCAAGGTCGCACTGCGGGTGGAAAAGGGCGGCAAACGCCGTCTCAGCCCGTTCCAGGCGGCCATGCAGCATGCACTTCAACTGATCTCGATGGCGCTGCTGGCAGGCTTTGCGGTAAGCCTGCTGTGGAGCGAGGCCCAGCTGGTGGAGGTCAACGACCAGATCCAGAAGGCCAAAGCGGAACTCGTGAGCGAGCAGAGCCAGTACACCTACTATAACAGTGTCCTCAACAGCAAGACCAACATCACCAGCGTGGAAGAAGTGGCCGGGCGGCTGGGCCTCATGAAGATGGACCAGAGCCAGCTCACCTACATCCGCCTCGACAGCGACAGCGTACTGGTGCGCAGGGAGTCGGCTGTCCACCAGTGGACGGATTTCCTGCACGACGGTGCCATGACCATTCTGGCCTCCGTCCGCAGCGCAAAATAAGCAAACAGACAGAAAAGCGTGCGGCAGCGCACGCTTTTCTGGTTTCTGCAGGAGAATACCATGCAAAACAAGCCCTCCAACGACCAGCATAAGAGCATCTACTACCGCCTCCGCCGCAGCGACCCGCACGAGCGCCTCAGTGCGCGGCTGCGGCATTTCAGCTTTGGCGCGGCGGTATTTTTTGTAGTGGCGGCTGCGGGCATCGTCACCCACAGCCTGTATAACATCCAGATAAAACAGGGCGCGACCTTCCGCCAGTATGCGGCCCAGCAGCAGCTGCTGGACAGCACCATCCAGGCCACCCGCGGCGAGATCTACGACGCCTCCGGCATCACGCTGGCGTCCACCAGCGTAGTATGGACCATCTGGGCCGACCCCAGCTACAGCACGGCCCTCTTCACCAGCCAGACCGTCGAGGAGACGGGCGAGGCAGTCAAGACCGTGGACGAGACGACGCTGGCCGATGTGAGCCGCCAGCTCACCCTGCGGCTGCTCTCCGGCGACGGCGAGAGTCTGGACAGCGTAGATACCTCCTCGGCGGAATATCAGACCCAGTACCAGACCGTGCATGATGCGCTGGCCAAGAACGGCTCGTCCTATCAGGTTCTGGCCACCAAGGTGAACAACGCCGTCAAGCTCTCCATCGAGAAATACATCAGCGAATATAATAAAGATCACGCCAAAGCCAAGACGCTGGAAGACGGCACCGTCATCAAGAAGGGCCGCGTCTCCGTCTCTTCGTCCAAGAGCTTCCAGCGCGACTACCCCTACGGCGCGTTCGCCGCATCGGTGCTGGGCTTCTGCAACGGCGACGGCGAGGGCTTCTACGGCCTCGAAAAATCCTACAATGACACCCTTGCGGGCGTCAATGGCCGCACCATCACCCTCCGCAATGCCTACGGCAACGCCATCGCCGACGCCAACGCCACCACTTACGCCGCCAAGGACGGCTCCAATTTGGTGCTGTCGCTGGACGTCAATGTGCAGGAGGTCGTGGAGCGCTACCTCAACGAGGCCATCTACGCCAACACGGTCGAGAACCGCGGCGCGGCCATCGTCATGAACGTCAAGACTGGCGCCATCCTTGCCATGGCCTCGAAGCCTGACTTCGACCCCAACGCTCCGCTGGATTTCAGCGAGAATCTGGCCTATCTGAATGAGCAGGTGAACGCCGAGCCGGAGATCTATACCATCTACAAGAAAGACGCCAACGGCAACTATCTCCGGGATGAGCAGGGCAAGAAGATACCGGAAGAAGACCCCGACTACACCGGCACCTACCGCGACATCCAGTGGAAGAACAAGACCATCACCGAGCTGTACTACCCCGGAAGCGTCTTCAAGGTCATCACGGCCGCCATGGGTGTGGACTCGGGCAAGGCCACCTATTACACCACCTTCAACTGCTCCGGTGCCTACGGCGTGGCAAAAGAGACGTATCACTGCGCCGGTAAGAAGTCCCACGGCGTCCAGAACCTCGCCGAGGCCCTCCGGAACAGCTGCAACATCTACTTCATCCAGCTGGGTCAGCGGCTGGGTCCCAGCGTCTTCTACGACTACTTCGACGCTTTCGGCTTCACCGAGCGCACCGGCGTGGACCTGCCCAACGAGACGGGCATGATGAAGTATTACACCAAGAGCCAGCTGGGCGAGGTCGAGCTTTCGTCTTCCTCCTTCGGTCAGGCAATGGCTGTGACCCCGCTGCAGGTCTGCACCGCCATCTCGGCAGCCGTCAACGGCGGCTACCTCGTCACCCCTCATGTGGTGGATAAGATAACCGACCAGAACGGCAACGTCGTCGAGGAGATCGGCGCGAACGTCCGCCGCCAGGTCATCAGCAAGAGCGCCAGCGAGACCATCCGGCAGATCATGGAGTACGAGGTCGGCGACGGCACCACCACCGGCGGCGGCTCCAACGCCTACGTCGCGGGCTACCGCATCGGCGGCAAGTCCGGTACGTCCGAGCAGCTGAACATGGAGCGCCGCGCCGACGGCGATTACAAGAAGGTCGCCTCCTTTGCCGCCGTCCTGCCCGCCAACGACCCCGAAATTCTGGTCTACGTCATGCTGGACGACCCCAACAACGCCCACACCGACTATTCGTCCATCCTGGCTGCGCCTGTGGTCGGCAACATCATCAGTGAGATAGCCCCCTATCTGGGCATTGCCACCGACGGCATCGACCGCAGCCAGAACACCGTCAAGGTGCCGAACCTCGTGGGCAAGGAGTGGAGCAATGCGCAGGTCTCCCTGAATACCAAGGGCCTCAAGCATCAGCTCGTGGAGAGCGAGAGCGACCAGACCGCCGCCGTCGTCACCTACCAGTACCCCCACGCGGGCGCAGCGGTGGCCAGCGGCACCACCATCTATCTTTACACCGATACCTATTCCGGCAACCACACGGAAGTGCCGGACGTCAGCGGCAAGAGTGCCGACTTTGCCCGCCAGATGCTGACCGCCGCCGGCCTGAACTGTCAGGTGGCGGGCGACAGCGCCGGTACGGTGCAGAGCCAGAGCGAGGCCGCCGGCTCCAGCGTCCAGAAGGGCACCGTCGTCACCATCACTTGCGGATAAGGAGATTTATTATGGAAAAAATCGCAGCAGACCTGCTTTTGAAGGGCCTTGCCCCTGAGGGCTTCGCCGACAGCCAGCCCATCGGCCTCGTGACCACCGACAGCCGCGAGGTCTGCCCCGGCTGCATCTTTGTGGCTTTCCCCGGTGAGCGCTTCGACGGCCACGATTTCGCGGTCAAGGCGTTGGGAGAGGGCGCGGCCTATGTCGTCCTCAACCACCCGGTGGAGGGCGTCCCGGCTGAACGGGCGGTTATCAGCCCCGACAGCTACCACGCCATGATGGTCATGGGCGCGAACTACCGCAGCCAGTTCCACCCGAAGGTGGTGGGCGTCACCGGCAGTGTGGGCAAGACCACCACCAAGCAGATGACCTATGCCGCCATCGCGGGCTTTGGCAATACCATCAAAACCGAGGGCAACCAGAACAATGAGCTGGGCCTGCCCCGCACCATGTTCCGCATCGGCAGGGATACGGAGTACGCTGTCGTGGAGATGGGCATGAGCCACGCCGGCGAGATCGAGCGTCTGGCAAAGTGCGCCCGCCCCGATGTGGGCATCATCACCTGCATCGGCGTGTCCCACATCGGCAATCTGGGCAGTCAGGAGAACATCTGCAAGGCGAAGCTGGAAATCTGCGCCGGCCTTGCCGAGGGTTCGCCCCTCGTGCTCAACGGCGACGACCCCTTCCTGCGCAAAGCCGCTCTGCCCACCCATGTCCGGCCCGTGTGGTTCAGCCTCGGCGACGAGAACGCCGACGTCTGCGCCCTTGATGTCCGGCAGGAGGGCGACGGCATGGCCTTCACCCTCTGCGATAAAAATGCAGGCCGCTATGCAGTGACCATCCCGGCCATGGGCCGCCACAACGTGGCGAATGCGCTGGCCGCTTACGCCGCCGCCACCCGTCTGGGCCTCGCGCCCGAGGGCGTCATCGCGGGTCTGGCCGATTTCGAGCAGACCGGTATGCGCCAGAAGGTGGTCCACGCAGGCAGCATGGACGTCATCGAGGACTGCTACAACGCCAACCCCGACAGCATGAAGGCTGCGCTGGCGATGTTCAAAGAGTACCCCTGCAAGCGCCGCTTCGCTCTGCTGGGCGATATGCTGGAACTGGGCGGGATGAGCGCGCCCGCTCACGAAGAGCTGGGCCGTCAGGCCGCAGAGGCCGGGCTGACCGCTCTTGTCACCTATGGCCCCGAGGCCGCACGGACGGCAAAGGCTGCAAAGGACGCGGGCCTCGCCGACGTCGTCCACGCCAAGGATTACCAGCAGGCCGCAGACGCTCTGCTGGCCCGGATGGCCCCGGGCGACGCTCTGCTGGTGAAGGCCAGCCGGGGCATGGCACTGGAAAAGGCGCTGGCCCTGTTTTATCCCGTCTGCGCAAAGTAAAATACTTGGAGTATCGTTATTATGATTCGTTTTGCCTTGATCGTCGCCTCAACGCTGGGGTTCGTCCTCACGGCGGCGCTCGGGAATTTGATGACGCCGCTGCTGCGGGCGTTCCGCGTCCAGCAGGAGGAAAATGAGCCGCCCACGATGGGCGGGCTCTGCCTGATGGTGGGGACGCTGGCGGCGGTGGGCGTCGGCTGGACAGCGGCCTGTGTCGCCCAGCCGGAGCTGCTGGGGACCGAGAGCCTGCTGACCACCCGGCTGCTCATCGCCCTGTTCGGGGCGCTCTGCTTCGGGGCCGTGGGCCTGGCGGACGATCTGGTCCGGCTGCGGCATCGGTCGCCGCTGGGGCTGCGCCGCCCGGTGCGGCTGGCGCTGGAAGCGGCCTCCGGCACGCTGGTGCTGGCCCTGCTGGGGCTGAACCACTGCCTGCCCGATGGGCTGGCCCTGCCGGGCGTCGGCTACTGCACCCTCGGGCCGCTGGCCCCGGTGGTCTGGCTGGCGATTTTAGTGGCGCTGGCCGAGAGCGCCCGCCCGGCCGACGGCATGGACGGCACGGTCTGCGGCTGCGCCTTCATCGCCATGCTGGGTCTCATGACGGCTATGACCCTCTTGGGCTGGTTCCCGCTGGGGGTCCTCCCGGCGGCGCTGGCCGGGGCATTGATGGCCTTTCTGCTCTGGAATTTCTACCCCGCAAAGCTCCGCCCCGGTGCAGTGGGATGCCAGTTTTTAGCCGGTGCGCTGGGCTGTGTGCCGCTGAGCGTCGGCTGGCCCGGGCTGACGCTCCCGCTGGCCCTGCCCTACTGGCTGGAAGGCGGCATGGTGGCTCTGCAGATCATCGTCTGGAAAGCCTCCGGCGGGCGGCGGCAGCTGTTCGGCACCGCGCCGCTCCACCGCTGGCTGGAAAAGCGGGGCTTTGACCCGGTGAATATCTTTTATATCTTTGGAGTCCTGGCCATGCTGGGCCTTGCGCTGACCCTGCAGGCGGCGCGGGCCAGCTGAGCCGGGACCCGATAAGGAGGGAATGCGGATGGCGACCATCCGGAGAAAAAAGCCTGAGTCCTTTGCCATCTTGTCGAGCCCCGGCCCCTGGCCGCAGGTGCTCATCAACTGGCTGGCGACGCTGGCAGTCATCATCGTGTTCGGACTCATCATGCTGTTCAGTGCCAGCTACACCACGGGCTACCTGCGGATGGGCGACAGCTTTTACTACATCAAGTCGCAGATGCTCTGCCTGGGTCTGGGTCTCGCGGTCATGCTGCTCTTCTCCCGCATCGACCACCGCTTTCTGCGCAGGATGGTCTGGCCGGGCTATGTCGTCTGCATCGTGATGCTCATTGCGGTGCTGTTCAGTGCGCCCCTCAACGGCTGCCGCCGCTGGCTGCGCATCGGCTTTACCATTCAGGTATCGGAGATCGCAAAGTTTGAGATGATCCTGCTCACGGCCCATCTGGCCGCGAAAGCGCCCCATCTGGAAAAGCTGGACCCCGCCTCCGGGCGGCGCGTCCCGGCAGGCCAGTGGCTCTATCAGCGCATCGTGCGGGAACTCATCGTCCCGCTGCTGCCCCTCATCCCGGTGGTTATCCTGCTCATGCTTGAGCCGCATATGTCCGGCATCGTCCTGACGACGGCCATCTGCGGCACCATCCTGCTGCTGGGCGGCAGCGGCGGCATCATCACCTGGGCGGGCGGCGCGTCCGCTATGCTGCTGCTCCGCACCGTGCTGGAGCACATCGACTCCATCCCGTACTTACAGAGCCGTCTGGACGGCTGGACCCACGACCTGAGCAAGATGACCGACCAGACCCTGCAGAGCCTTTACGCCATCGGCTCCGGCGGTGTCACCGGCCTCGGCCTCGGCAACAGCATCGAAAAACAGCTCTGGCTCCCCGAGAGCACCAACGACTTCATCTTCAGCGTCGTGTGCGAGGAGCTGGGCTTCGTGGGTGCCGTCATCGTCATCCTGCTCTTCGTGCTCTTCCTCGTGCAGGGGCTGTGGCTGGCCTTCCACGCCGAGAACCGCTACTGCACACTGGTGGGCATCGGCATCATGGCCCAAATTGCGTGGCAGGTGTTCTGCAACATCGCGGTCGTCACCAACACCCTGCCCAACACCGGCATCTCGCTGCCCTTCTTCTCCTCCGGCGGCACCAGCCTCATCCTGCTGCTGGCCGAGATGGGCGTGATGATAAACATCGGCCGGGGCGGCGAGCGCGCCCGCCTCGAGCGGGAGAATCTCCGCGCCCAGCGGGAACAGCGGGAAAAAGAAAAGTCCGACAACACCATCCGGCTCGACCCCAACATGGGATATTGAGCACATCCAGATAAGGAGGAAATCACCATGCGTGTACTGATCGCAGCCGGCGGCACTGCCGGACATATCAACCCGGCTCTGGCCATCGCGGGAGCCATCAAAAAGGCCGACCCGTCCGCCGAGATACACTTTGCAGGCCGGAAGGAGGGGATGGAATACCGCCTTGTGACCCAGGCAGGCTACCCCTTCCACCACATCGAGATCACCGGTTTCCAGCGCAGGCTTTCCCTGAACAACATCAAGCGGAACATCATCACCCTCTGGAACCTGGCCCTCTCCGGCCCGAAAGCCCGGGCCATGATGAAGGAAGTACAGCCCGACCTCGTCATCGGCTGCGGCGGCTACGTCTCCGGCCCGGTGGTGCGCTGCGCCGCCAAGAGGGGCATCAAGACCGCCATCCACGAGCAGAACGCTTTCCCCGGCGTGACCAACAAGCTGCTGGCCCCGGACGTGGACATCGTGTTCGCCGCCGTGCCTGCCGCTGTGGAAAAGCTGGGTGCGCCCGAAAAGACGCAGGTCGTGGGCAACCCGGTGCGGCCTGAAGTGTTCGAGAAGGCAGGGGAGCGGGACGCCATCCGCGCCCAGCTGGGTGCCGGTGACCGCACCGTCATCCTCTCCTTCGGCGGAAGCCTCGGCGCCCGCCGTGTCAACGAGGTGGTGGCCGACCTCTGCGCATGGGAGCAGAAAGAGCACAAGCCTGTGCTCCACATCCACGCCACCGGACAGTACGGCGTGGAGCTGTTTCAAAATCTCGAAAAGGAAAAAGGCTTTGCTCCCGGCGAGAGCCTCGTGGTGAAGGAATATATCAACAATATGCCCGAGCTGCTGGCCGCTGCCGACCTCGTCATCAGCCGCGCCGGTGCGCTGACGCTGGCCGAACTGGAAGCCGAGGGCCGCGCCGCCATCCTCATCCCCAGCCCCAATGTGGCGGAGAACCACCAGTATTACAACGCCATGGAGCTGCAGAAGGCCGGTGCCGCTGTGGTCATCGAGGAAAAGGATCTGACCGGCGAGAAGCTGGTCTCGACCGTCTCCGGCCTGCTGGCCGAGCCGGGCAGGCTGGCTGCCATGGGCAGGAATGCCCGCACCCTTTCGGTGGACGACAGCCTCGACCGCATCGCTGACGCCCTGATGAAACTGGTCAAGACGCCGTGATTGATTCGGCAGCACTCTTGTGATAAAATAATCAGACGGAAAGGAGGCGACGCCGCACCATGCAGCAGGATCGGAACAAGAGCCGACGCCCCAGCAGTTCGATCCAGCAGAACAGCGCCCGACGGCAGGGAAAGCCCCGCAAAGCCTACGACTGGACGCAGGACCGGCGTCCCTCGAATCAGGACCGCCGCCGGACGCAGGGCTATCAGGAGCAGACGCTGGACTTCTCGGGCGGCAATGTGACGTTCGAAAACCACAGCTCGGGATATGCGGACAACAGCATCCAGTTTCCCCAGCAGACGGCGCGACGGCCCAATAACCAGAACCAGAGCCGCCGTCAGGGCCAGCAGAGAAGCCAGCGGCCCCGTCAGAACACGACCGCCTACCCCACAAATGGGAGCCGCCCCCGCAATGGCCAGCGGCCCCAGAATGTCCAGAGCGCCCGGAGGCCTCAGAGCGGCGGGCGCTACCGCCCCACGGAGGCGAACCTCCGCAGCCCGGCCCGGCGGGAGGGCAGAAAAAAGCGCCGTCTGACCCGGGCCGCTGTCCGCCGCCGCAGGGCCATCCGCCGCCTGACGGCGCTGGCGCTGCTGCTCTGCGTCATCGGGGTGGGCGTCTACCTCACCGTGACCATGCTCTTCAAGATAAACACCTTAGAAGTAGCGGTCGATGGAGAGGTGGTGCAGGAGGTGGGCGGCTATTCCAGCGCCGAGATCCTGCAGGCGCTGGGCGTCCACGCGGAAGAGAACATCTTCAGCTTCGACCCCGCCGAAAAGGCCGCTGCGCTGGAAAAGCAGTTCCCGCTGCTGGAAAATATCCGGGTGGAGCGGGATTACCCTAACACCGTAGTGGTGCGGACCAACGCGGCCACTGCCGTCTACGCCATGCAGACGTCCGGCGGCTGGCTGAGCCTTTCTGCGGGGCTGAAGATACTGGATCAGGATTCGGCCCAGCCGGACCTTATCATCCTCTGCGGCGGCGAGCCGGTGTCCACGGCGCCGGGCACACAGCTGGAATTTGAGACAGGACCGTCCGGCCCGTCTTCGGGCAGCGCGGCGTCTGACAGCGCCGCATCCAGCGAGGCCGGACCGCCCACGGATAAGCGGCTCGAGTCCCTGAACACGCTGCTGACCGCACTGGACAGCAGTGAGCTGGGGGCGGATGTCACCCGCATCGAATTCGAGGACCCGGAGCAGATGGCGTTTTTGTATCAGGGCCGCATCAGCGTGCTTCTGGGTACCCTGAATGAGCTGGACTACAAACTCCGGCTGGCAAAGTATGTCCTGCTCAACGAGGACGGCAAGGGCTGCTCGCCCACCGACACCGGTATGCTGGATCTGAGCCACCTGAGCGCCTCTTCCAGCCGCAAATTCCGCTTTGCACAGGGCGAGCCGACCCTGCCCTCGGGCTGGACGGCCCCGGAAGAGCCTGCCGCCCCGGCGGAGGCAGAAGCCGAGAACCAGCCGGAGGAAGCCCCCGGCACCGAACCCGATACTGAGGGCGCGGAAGCCGCGCCCGCCGAAGACCCCACTGCCGCAGCGGCAGAACAGCAATAAGGAGCATTTGAACGATGAAACTGGAACAACTGTTGGAGGGCGTGTCCTATACGCTGGTGCAGGGCAGCCTTGAACTTGACATCGAGGACATCATCTACGACAGCCGCAAGGCGGCCCCGGGCCGGCTTTTCGTCTGCATCGTGGGTACCCAGCGGGACCGCCACGACTACGCCGCCCAGTGCGTGGCCGACGGCGTGACGGCGCTGGTGGTCCAGCACGACATCGACCTTTCCACCGTCCCCGGCGCTGCCGTGCTGAAGGTGGAGAGCAGCCGCTATGCGCTGGCGCTCATGAGCGGCAACCTCTTCGGCAACCCCTCCCGCCGGATGACCATGATCGGCGTCACCGGTACCAAGGGCAAGACCACCACCACCCACATGATAAAGAGCGTGCTGGAAGCCGCAGGCCGCAAAGTGGGCATGATCGGCACCAACGGCATCTACTTCCTCGGCCGCCATCAGGAGACGGCCAACACCACCCCTGAGAGCTATGAGCTGCAGAAGACGTTCCGGGAGTTTCTGGACGCCGGCTGCGACACGGCGCTGATGGAGGTGTCCAGCCAGGGCCTCATGATGGACCGCGTGGCGGGCATCCACTATGACATCGGCGTCTTCACGAACCTCTCGCCCGACCACATCGGCCCCGGCGAGCACAAGACCTTTGAAGAATACCGCAGCTGGAAGGGTCAGCTCTTCAAGCGCTGCACCACCGGCGTCGTGAACATCGACGACGAGAACACTGAGGCCCTGCTGGAAGGCCACACCTGCAAGCTTGTGACCTACGGCTGCAGCGAGAAGGCCGACTACCGCGCCGGTACTTACCAGCTGCTCCGCACCCACGACTTCCTCGGCGTCCGGTTCCATGTCTCCGGCAAGGATGATATGGACGTCAAGGTGAATATGCCCGGCGAGTTCAGCGTCTACAATGCGCTGGCTGCTCTCGCAGTGGGCAAGGTGCTGGGCCTGCCCGATGAGGCCATCCACGAAGGTCTGGGCCGCTGTGTGGTCAAGGGCCGCGTGGAGCTGGTTCCCATCAGTAAGAAGTTCACCATCCTGCTGGACTACGCTCACAACGAAGTCTCCACCGAGAGCCTGCTCACGACTCTGCGGGCCTACGACCCCCACCGCCTCGTGGTGGTGTTCGGCTGCGGCGGCAACCGCTCCAAGCTGCGCCGCTACGGCATGGGCGAGATCTGTGCCAAGATGGCCGATTTCTCCATCCTCACGGAGGACAACAACCGCTTTGAGAAGGTGGAAGACATCATCGCGGATATCCGCGTGGGGATGAACAAGGGCAACCCGGACGCAAAGTTCGTGGAGATCCCCGACCGCCTCGACGCCCTGCATTATGCTGTGGACCACGCACAGGAGGGCGACCTCATCGCCGTCATCGGCAAGGGCCATGAGACTTACCGTGACCGCGAGGGCGTCAAGACCCCCTTCCTCGAGCGGGAGCTGCTGGAAGAGTACGCCCAGCAGATCGGCCTTGAGTAATATCTGAGCATAAAAATACCGGCTGTGTTTTAAGCACAGCCGGTATTTTTGTATCTGATGGGATTTAGTTCTTTTCTGCCAGAGCCTTCTGAGCCTTTTCCTCGGGGATGAGGTTGGTCATGCTCTTGAGGCTGATGCCGATGGTGGAGAGGTTGTGCAGCATGGCAGAGGACGCAGGCTGCAGGATGCCCATTGCCCCCAGCGCGATGAGGGCAGAGTTGAAGGTCAGCACAAAGCGGTAGTTGGCGCTGACACGGCGCTGCAGGGAGTTGGCGATGGTCTTGAGGACGACCAGTTCCTCGAGGCTGTCGGCCTTGATGGTCACATCTGCGATCTCGCGGGCGATGGCAGCGCCGGAGTTGATGGCGATGCCGACGTCAGCGGCAGAGAGGGCGGGGGAGTCGTTGATGCCGTCGCCGATCATCACGACGGTGTGGCCCTCGCTCTTGGCCTTCTGGACGAAAGCAGCCTTGTCCTCGGGCAGGACTTCGGCGAAGAACTGGTCCACACCCACCTGCTTTGCGATGGCGGCGGCGGTGCGCTCGCTGTCACCGGTCATCATGACGGTGTTGGTGATGCCGAGGCCGCGCAGAGCGCGCAGCACGCGGGAAGCTTCCGGACGCAGCGGGTCGGCGATGCAGATGACGCCGGCCAGACGGCCCGAAGCGGCCAGATAGAGGTGAGAGTACTCCGGCTCGAGGTTATCGAACTTCTCGCGCTCGTCCTCGGGGATGGTGCAGTGCTCGTCCTCAAAGACGAAGTGGTGGCTGCCGATGACGACCCGCTCACCGCTGACGCGGCTGGCGATGCCGTGGGCCACGATATACTCCACCTCGGAGTGCATCTCTTCGTGGGAGATGCCGCGCTCTTTGGCCTCCCGGACGACAGCATTGGCCATCGAGTGGGGGAAGTGCTCCTCGAGGCAGGCGGCCAGCTGCAAAACTTCGCTCTCGCTGCAGTTGGAGAAGGGAACGACCTTGACCACCTTGGGGGTAGCGCGGGTCAGGGTGCCGGTCTTGTCGAAAACGATGGTGTCAGCCTTGGACAGGGTCTCGAGGTACTTGCCGCCCTTGACGGTGATGTGGCTTGCGCCGCACTCGCGCATGGCAGAAAGAACGGCCAGCGGCATGGAGAGCTTGAGGGCGCAGGAGAAATCGACCATCAGGCAGGAGATGGCGCGGGTGGCGTTCCGGGTCAGGGCGTAGGTGACGACGGTAGCACCGAGGCACCAGGGGACCAGACGGTCGGCCAGAACCAGCGCACGGTTCTCGGTGCTGGACTTCAGCTTCTCGGACTCCTCGATCATGGCCACGATCTTGTCGTAGCGGTTTGCGCCGCCCTCGGTCCTGGTGGTCAGGACGCACTCGCCCTCTTCCACCACAGTGCCGGCGTAGACGGTGGCACCGATGGTCTTGCGCACCGGCATGGACTCGCCGGTGAGTGCGGCCTGGTTGACCATGGCTTCGCCCTCGATGACGGTGCCGTCCAGCGGGATCATGTTGCCGGAGCGGACGACGATCTCGTCGCCGGGGTGGACCTTGGTCAGCGGCATGAGCACTTCGGTACCCTGTGCGCGGACCCAGACCTTATCGACATTCAGGGCCATGCTGCGGGCCAGGTCGTCGAGGCTCTTCTTGCGGGTCCACTCCTCCAGCAGGGAGCCGACGTTGAGCAGGAACATGACGGAGCCTGCGGTGGAAAAATCGCCCCGCAGGATGGAAACGCCGATGCTCAAAGCATCCAGCACCTCGACTTCCAGTTTGCGGCGCCACAGGCAGCACACACCCTTCCAGAGGAACTTGATGGAGCGGAACACGGTGTAGGCAGCGTTGAGCGGGGCGGGCAGGAACAGCTCGCGCAGCACCCGGCCTGCCAAGAGGTTATACATCTTTTCCTGATATTCCTGATTGATGCGGCGGCTGTCGGCGCTGGTGACCAGTGCGTCCAGTTCGGGGTCATCGAAACGGTAGGTGCTCAGGGCGGCGACGGCATCCTTGCGGGCACCGGTGTAATACACCACCACATCGCCCGTCCGCTCGTAGACCTTGGCCTTGCTCACGGCGTCGTGGTGGTTCAGATAGGCTTCCAGCACATCGGCCCGGTGAAGGGTCATCCGCACATTGCAGACGTGTACCCGCAGACGGCCGCGGCTCTCATGAAGAATAGTACATTTCATATCAGAATATCCTCTGCGTATTGCAAAAAATAACCATAAAAAGAGCCGCCCGCAGGCGGCTCAGAGACTGCAAAATTACTCGTTGGTCTCGGTGGTCTCTGCCTCGGCAGCGTCCTCGATGACCTCAGCCTCAGCCTTGGCAGCGCGGGCCTCGTTGATGGCCTTTGCATCCTCGAGGATGTCACCGGCCTGCTCCTGGACCTTGCTGACGGTCTCCATGGTGGAGTCCTTCATGCGCAGAACAGCAGCGGTGGTCTGGGTGTAGACCTTCTTGGCGTCGCTGCTGGACAGCAGCTTGAAACCAGCGGAACCGAACAGGGTGCCGGCAGCGAACAGAGCAATCTTCTTAATATCGACCATAGTAGTATACCTTCCTTTTTATCGTATTCCCTCATGTACCCCCAAAAGGGCATGGGATCAGTGTTTCTGCCGTTATTATAACGCGGTTTTTGGAGATTTCAAGGGATTTTGATGATGTTAATATCTGCTAACATTTTACGATAAGTAGTTAGAAATGTCTATCTTTACGTGTTTTTTGGTACAAACTACAGTTTGTGTTTTCGAACAAACTCCAAGGTGCCGAAGAAATATAACAAAGAGTCTTGCGCTGAGAGGTGCATTCATTGTACAATAAAAAGGTATGCGATAAAATCGACAGGGCCGGGACGTTCCGGCCTGTAAAAATAAGTGAGGCTGGATATGGAAAAGAAAGATATTCGTGTGCTGGCGCTCGACCTCGACGGCACCCTGACCAATGACCAGAAGGTCGTCACCCCCGCCACCCGCGCAGCGCTGGATGCAGCTGCTGCCAAAGGTGTGACCATCGTGCTGGCCTCGGGCCGTCCCACGGCAGGCGTCATGCCGCTGGCAAAGGAGCTGGGACTGGATAAAAAGGGCGGCTGCATCCTCTCGTATAACGGCGGTGCCATCATCGACTGTGCCACCGGCGAGACGCTCTACCGCAAGCAGCTGGATGCAAAGTATGTGCCGCAGCTCTGTGCCTTTGCCAGGGAGCAGGGCGTGGTCATCATTACCTATAATAAGCAGGGCGTCGTCACCGAAAGCCCCGAGGACGAGTGGGCGCTGAAGGAGTGCTTTACCTGCAAGCTGCCCATGCAGAAGGTGGAGGACCTCGCCGCCTATGTGGATTATCCCATCTGCAAGATGCTCATTACCCTCGACCCCGCCCGCCGCAGCGAGGTGCTGGAAGCAGGCCGGAAACAGTTTGCAGGCGAGATCGACCTCTACCCGTCCAGCCCCTTCTTCATCGAGGCCGTGCCGCTGGGTGTCGCCAAGGACGTGAGCCTCAGCAGTCTGCTGGAAAGCAGGGGGCTGACCCGCGACAACCTCATGGCCTGCGGCGACGGCCTCAATGACTGCTCTATGATACGCTTTGCCGGCGTGGGTGTGGCCATGCAGAATGCAGAGCCCCCCGTCAAGGAGGCGGCGGACTATGTGACCGTCGCCGACAACAACCACGACGGTGTGGCTGAGGCCATTGAGAAGTTCATTTTTTGAAAGGATACCAGACGCAAATGCCGCGCAACTTAGTTTTATTTGATTTGGAGTGGAACATCGGCTATCAGCCGTTTATCTTTAATTATCACGGTGTCCAGCAGACGTTCCGGGGGGAGATCATTGAGATCGGTGCTGTCAAGATCGACGAGGACGCCAACGTGCTGGACACCTTCTCCATCCACCTGCGTCCCCGCATCTTCCGCTGCCTGCAGCACCACATCGCCAAAGTCACCGGTCTGACGCAGGAGGACCTCGACAAGGGCGAACCCATCATCCAGGGCCTCCGCCGCTTTATGAAGTGGTGCGGCCCGGACGCCGAGTTCGCCGAGTGGGGCATGGATGACGTGCCGGTGCTCAAGCAGAACCTTTTCCTCTGCAATCTCGACGAGAGCCGCCCGACGGTCTGGTACGACCTGCAGCAGCTCTTTCTGCGGGAGTACCCCCGCAAGGAAGGCGAGGGGATGAAGCTGGAAAATGTCGTCACCCGGATGGGCATCCCGCTGGAACGCCCCTTCCACGACGCTTTGTCCGACACCCTCTACACCGCCGACCTCTGCCGTATGCTCGACCTGCGGGCCGGACTGGCCGCTTACCCCAGCGAGGAGGACACCCTGCGCCAGAGCCTTTGCCCTACGCCGGGCGACTACCGGGATTTCAGGGTCTTCCGGGGCTATCTGGACCAGTCTATGTGGAAGCTGGACCCCGTCATCGGAACGATGGCTTGCCCGGTCTGCGGCACGGCCCTGCAGCCGGATGACGTCTGGCTGAAAAAAGGGAGCAGCGGCTGGTATACGCTGTCCCAATGTCCCGTCTGTAAGGGCCGGGGCGGCGAGGCAGGCCGGGGCGTGTTCCAGAAATACCGAATGTCGCGCCGGGACGGCCTGCACTGGGCCTTCGCCCGCTGCGTCCAGATGCCGGACGATGCAAGCCTGGTCCGCTGGAAAAAGCAGAAAGCCCAGTATCTGGAGCGTCAGCGCCTCAAGGCCGAACGGCAGGCCGCCGAAGCAGAGGCCGCCCGGCACATCTTCTGAGGTAGAAGAATAAAATATCGTGCAGGAAAGAACGACGCTGTTTCGTATTGTAAGGAGAGACAGGAAGAATAAGGCAAAAATGCTCAGATTTTGTTCATATCCCGGTCATAGATGCTGGATATACTAAGAAGGAACATCAGGCAGAAACGAAAGGGATGGTACGAGCACGATGGAAACGATGCTCATCGACTGGCTTCACCAGCTGGGTACGCTGGAATTCTGGGAGGCATTGTTAGAGGGCTTTGAAGGGCTGGGGCCGTTGGTCCCTATCCTGCTGGCGATGCTGGAATCCATTTTTCCGCCGCTGCCCCTCATCGCCATCGTGGCCCTCAATATTGCGGCCCACGGCGGATTTCTTGGCTTCGTCTACAGCTGGCTCGGTGTGGCCGCAGGCGGCACGGTGGTGTTTTTATTCTGGCGGCGGGTGGTCAAACGCTTTTTCTGGAAGCTGGCCTCTCGCTCCGAACAGCTGAAAAAGGCCCAGCAGTGGGTCAGCCATGTGGACACGGCCAGCCTCTTCATGCTGGCCGTCCTGCCCTTCACGCCCACGTCGTTCCTGCATCTGGCCTTCGGCATCTCGGACTTTGACGAGAAACGCTATCTGCTCACCCTTCTGGCGGGCAAGGCCGTTATGGTGGCCATGATGGCTCTCTTCGGCCAGTCGCTGGTCAGCGCGCTGAAAAATCCGGTGTATCTCATCCTCGCCCTCGCCATCTGGGCCGGGATGTACTGGGTGAGCAGGAAGTTCTGTAAGAAGCACGATTTGGATTGATATAACGCAAAGAGGCCCCGGCAGCAGCTGCCGGGGCCTCTTTGCGTTATTCTTTAGTTCTCGGCCAGATTACCGGTATAGAGCTGGTAATACTTGCCCTTCTTGGCGATAAGCTCGTCATGGCTGCCGCGCTCGATGATGCGGCCCTGCTCCAGAACCACGATGCAGTCTGCGTTGCGGACAGTGGAGAGGCGGTGGGCGATGACGAAGCTGGTGCGGCCATACATCAGGCCGTCCATGCCGCGCTGCACCAGAGCCTCGGTGCGGGTGTCGATGGAGGAAGTAGCCTCATCGAGGATGAGCACCGGCGGGTCGGCGACGGCTGCACGGGCGATGGCCAGCAGCTGGCGCTGGCCCTGCGCCAGGTTCGCACCGTCGCCGGTCAGCATGGTGTTGTAGCCCTCGGGCAGGCGCTTGATGAAGCCGTCGGCGTTGGCCAGACGGGCTGCGGCGATGCACTCCTCGTCGGTGGCCTCCAGACGGCCATAGCGGATGTTCTCCATGACCGTGCCGGTGAACAGGTGGGTATCCTGCAGCACGATGCCCAGAGAGCGGCGGAGGTCGGCTTTCTTGATCTTGTGGATGTTGATGCCGTCGTACCGGATCTTGCCGTCCTGGATGTCGTAGAAGCGGTTGATGAGGTTGGTGATGGTGGTCTTGCCGGCACCGGTGGAGCCGACGAAGGCGATCTTCTGGCCCGGACGGCCATAGAGGTTGATGTTGTGCAGGACGGTCTTGTTCGGCACATAGCCGAAATCGACGTCCGTAAAGGTGATGTCGCCTTCCAGCTTGTGGTAGGTGGTGGTGCCGTCGTGGTGGGGGTGCTTCCAGGCCCAGATGCCGGTGCGCTCGTTGGCCTCCACGAGGTTGTCGTCCTTGTCGTACTTGGCGTTGATGAGGGTGACATAGCCCTCATCGGTCTCGCTGGGCTCATCCATCATCTTGAAGATGCGCTCTGCACCGGCCAGTGCCATGATGATGCTGTTGGCCTGCATGGACACCTGGCTGATGGGCATATTGAAGCTCTTGTTCAGGGACAAGAACGCCATGACAGTACCCAGCGTGACGCCGCCCATGCCGGTGACGGCCATGGCTGCACCCACCAGAGCGCAGATGGCGTAGCTGATATTGCCCAGCTGAGCGTTGACGGGCATCATGATGTTGGCGAAGCTGTTGGCCTGCTTGGCGCTGTCCTTGAGCTTGTCGTTCAGCTCGCGGAAGCCCTCGAGGGCCTTCTGCTCGTGGGTGAAGACCTTGACGACCTTCTGGCCTTCCATCATCTCTTCGATGTAGCCGTTCACTTTGCCGAGGTCGCGCTGCTGTGCGATGAAGTACTTGCCGCTCTGCTGGGTGATCTTCTTGGAGCAGAAGAGCATCAGGGCCACCATCAGCATGGTGACGATGGTGAGCTGCCAGCTCAGCATGCACATGCTGGCAAAGACGGAAACGATGGTGATGGCGCTGGACACCAGTTGCGGGATGCTCTGGCTGAGCATCTGGCGGAGAGTATCGACGTCGTTGGTGTAGACGGACATGATGTCGCCGTGCGGATGGGTGTCAAAGTAGCTGATGGGCAGGCTCTCCATGTGGGTGAAGAGCTGGATGCGCAGGTTGCGCAGGGTACCCTGGGTGACGTTGCCCATGATGCGGGCGTTGAGCCATGCAGCGAGGATGCCCACCACATAGATGCAGCCGACGCGCACCAGCGCACCGGCCAGCGGTGCAAAGCTGGGGTCCTGCTGCTGGGTCATGGGGATGATATAGTCGTCAATGAGGGTCTGCAGGAACAGGCTTGCCTGCACATTGGCCAGCGCGCTGACCACGATGCAGATGAGCACGAGGATGCAGTGAGGCAGATAGTGCTGGAACACCTCTGCCATGATGCGCTTGAGCAGCTTGCCCGGGTTCTCGACCTTCGGACGCGGGCCTCCCATGCCGCGGGGGCCGGGGCCATGGACGACTTTTGCTTTCTGTTCTGCCATTACTGCTCACCTCCCTGCTTGTCGAAGTCGCCGCCGCCCTGAGTCTGGCTGTTGTAGACTTCCTGATAGATCGCGTTGTTCTTCAGCAGTTCCTCGTGGGTGCCGAGGCCGTTGATCTGGCCGTTGTCCAGCACGAGGATGCGGTCGGCATCCTGCACCGAGGAAATGCGCTGTGCAATGATGATCTTGGTGGTGCCGGGGATCTCCTCACGGAACGCCTTCCGGATCTTTGCGTCGGTGGCGGTATCCACGGCACTGGTGGAGTCGTCGAGGATGAGGACCTTCGGCTTGCGCAGCAGGGCGCGGGCGATGGTCAGACGCTGTTTCTGGCCGCCGGACACGTTGGAGCCGCCCTGCTCGATCCAGGTGTTGTACTTGTCCGGGAAGCGCTCGATGAACTCATCGGCGCAGGCAAGCTTCGCCACACGGATGCACTCTTCCTCGCTGGCGTTCTCATTGCCCCAGCGGAGGTTGTCGAGGATGGTGCCGGAGAACAGGACGTTCTTCTGGAGCACCATGGAGACCTCGTGGCGGAGGACGTCGAGGTTATAATCCCGGACATCCACGCCGCCCACGCTGACAGTGCCGGTCTCGGCGTCGTACAGGCGGGGGATGAGCTGCACCAGACTGGACTTTGCGCTGCCGGTGCCGCCGATGATGCCCAGTGTCTCGCCGGGCTTGATGTCAAAGGTGATGTCGTTCAGGACAGGCTGGCCGGAACCGTGCTTGTACTTGAAGGTGACGTGGTCGAAGCGGATGCTGCCGTCCTTGACTTCCTGCACGGGAGCCTTGGCGGGGGGAAGGTCGGTCTTCTCGTCCAGGACTTCCACGATACGCTTTGCGGAAGCAGCGGACATGGAGATCATGACGAAAGCCATGCTCAGCATCATCAGAGCCATCAGGATGTTCATGATGTAGCCGAACAGAGCATTCAGCTGGCCGGTGGTCAGCGCGCCGTGCAGGATGTATTTTGCGCCGAACCAGCTCAGGGCAATGTTGCAGCCGTAAATAGCCGTCAGCATGGCGGGGTTGTTGAAGCTCAGACGGCTCTCTGCGTTGACGAACTGCTGATACAGACCCTCGCAGGCTTTGGTGTACTTCTCGTTCTCGAAGCCCTCGCGGACGAAGCTCTTGACCACGCGGATAGCGGAGACGTTCTCCTGCACGGAGGAGTTCAGGTTGTCGTAATTCTTGAAAACACGGTCAAAAATTTTGAAGGTGGGGACCATGATGCTTGCCAGCACGGCCAGCAGGAAGGCGATGGCCACCACGAAGGTGAGGGCCAGAGGGCCGCCGATGCTGAACGCCATGATGAGTGCGAACACCAGATGGACCGGGGCGCGCACACACATGCGCTCCATCATCTGGAAGGCGTTCTGCAGGTTGGTCACGTCGGTGGTCATGCGGGTGACGAGGCCGGCGGTGGAGAATTTGTCGATGTTGGAGAAGGAGTAGTGCTGGATATTCTCATACATCGCGTCACGCAGGTTGCCGGCAAAGCCGGTGGACGCCTCGGCGGCGTACTTGCCGGCCAGAACGCCCAGCAGCAGGGCGATGGCCGCCACTGCGAAGGTGAGCAGGCCGTATTTGACGATGGCGTTCATATCGCCCTTTTCAATGCCAAGGTCGATGATGAACGCCATGATGGTGGGCAGCAGGATGTCCATGAATGCTTCCAGTGCGGAAAACATCGGCGTCAGGATAGCGGCGCGTCTGTATTCGCCCAGATGGGAAGCAAGCTTCTTTATCATACTTTGAGCCTCCTTTGGTGAATTGTTTGGTACGGAACAATTTTATACAAAACAATATTAAAGTCAATGCTTTTTCCAAAGTTTCGGAAAAAGTTCATATTTGTTTCACTTTAGTCCCAGATACAGTTTATTCAGCAACCGCAGCAGCTCGGTGTTCTCTTCTTCGGTGAGCAGACCGGCCACATATTCATCGGTCTGGTGGAAGGCCCGCATGGTGTCCTCGTGGAACTGACGGCCTTTTTCGGTGAGGACCAGCTGCTTGAGGCGGGCGTCCTGCTCCACGCTCTGGCGGGTGATGTAGCCCTTGCGCTCCATGAGCTGCAGGATGTTGGTGACAGTGGAGCGGGTGATGGAGAACTCCCGCTCGATGTCCCGCTGGAACACCGGGGTCTCGGAGTGCCGGTAAAGATACTCCATGATCCAGCCGTGCATGGGGGTCACGGCCTCCACGCCATTGGTGCGGGCGATCTGGCCGATCTTGCGGAAAATAAGGTTGTTCACCCGGCGCAGCTGGGCCGGGATGACCTGCGGCGCCTCCCACGGCGGCGCGATGGGGGTGCAGGCGGGTTCAAAGGCTTGGTTCATAGTATCATCCTTCTGGTTTGGCTTTTGCTGTGAATGTTCGAACGCCGAACTGTTTCACATAAAACTGTTTGATACAGGACTATTATGCTCCAAAAAAAGAGGGCTGTCAACCCTCTTTGGATGATTCGTCCCACTGGCCCAGCCCGGTGAGGATGGAAACGGCTACCTCGGGCTTATTCGTGACCACAAGCTCCGGGTCCAGCCGGAACAGCTGGCGCAGGTCGTCCCGGCTTTCCACGCCCACCGGCCAGGGCGCGACCTTGAAGCCGTGGGCGTGGGCGTTGGGGACAAGGTCTTTGTCCCGGAAAAAGGCGTGGTACTCCGGCCCGACGTAATCCACCGGGAAGCCGAACTGGGCCACATAGTTCACAAAATCCGTCTGATAATAATACTGCTGCAGAATTTCGGCCAGGTTCATGCCGGGGTAAATGGAGTAGAGAAAATCGAGACGGTCTTTTAGGTAGTAGATGAGGATGCTGTTCTCTTCGTCCAGACTGCTGGGATCTTCCAGCAGAGCGGCCGCTTCGCTGAGGGCCTGGGGGCTGGAAAGCTTCTCCACGAGAGGGTCGGTCTTCTTGAGGCCCAGTTTCTCCCAGAAGGTGGCCGGCTGGATGAGCTGGGATTCGGGGCTGAGGGTCATGGCGCAGGTGGCCATCTGGGGCATCCGCTCCTTCACCCGGCGGAGGGTGCCGTACTCGAAGGAGGTGAGCACGGCCTTTTCTTCCAGCCCGGCGTCAAGGACGGCGTCGATGACCCGGTCCACGATCTCTTCGTCCCGGTCAAAGTAGGGCTTTAACTCAATATGTATCATCCTGAAGTCCTGCGCGACTTCCAGAACCTCTTCGAGGGTGGGGATCTTTTCGCCCGCGAACTCCGGGCTTTTCCATTTTCCGAAATCCAGCTGGCGCAGGTCGTCGAAGTCCATATCCGGGATGTTGCCGTGGACGCCGGTCTTGAGGTCGGTGAGGTAGTCGTGGGCCACCACGAGATGACGGTCCCTGGTGATTTGAACGTCACACTCGAAGCCGTCCGCACCCAGCGTCTTTGCCAGACGGAACGCGGTCAGCGTGTTTTCGGGGGCCAGATGGGACGCGCCGCGATGGGCGATGATAAGAGGGCGCATGGCATGGACCTCCTTAAAAGACAAAAGTTGAAAAATGCGATGCCGTTACCCATGATACACGTTTTCACAAATTTCGTCAATGACGGCGTTTCGGTCAGGAAGGCAGGCGAAAATGGGGCGAAAGTACGACTTTTACCGTCAAAACGACGAAAATTTAAGCTTGATTTTAGCACTTTTCACGAGAAAAAACCAAAAATCGGCCCATTTCTCTCCCATCTGTTTCTTCCCAACGGACAATTCCTGTGATAAGATTATAGTGTAACAGGACGGCAGACAGCCTGCCAATGACCAAAAGAAAAGATACCTACGGAATAAGGGAAATGGAGAGTTTTGCTATGACTGAGTTCAAGCCCATCAAGGAAGGCAAGGTCCGTGAGATCTACGACAACGGCGACAGCCTCATCATGGTCGCCACCGACCGCATCTCTGCATTCGATGTTATCTTAAAGAATAAAGTCACCAACAAGGGCAAAGTGCTGACCCAGATGAGCAAGTTCTGGTTCGACTACACCCGCGACCTGCTGCCCAACCATATGCTGAGCGTGGACGTGAAGGAGATGCCCGAGTTCTTCCAGCAGCCCCAGTACGAGGGCCGCAGCATGATGTGCCGCAAGCTGACCATGCTGCCCGTCGAGTGCATCGTCCGCGGCTACATCACCGGCAGCGGCTGGGCCAGCTACCAGAAGACCGGCAAGGTCTGCGGCATCCAGCTGCCCGAGGGTCTGAAGGAGTCCGAGAAGCTGCCCGAGCCCATCTACACCCCCTCCACCAAGGCTGAGATCGGCGACCACGACGAGAACATCTCCTACGAGCAGAGCATCGACGTGCTGGAAAAGCTGTTCCCCGGCAAGGGTGAGGAGTACGCCACCAAGCTGCGTGACTACACCATCGCCCTGTATAAGAAGTGCGCTGAGTATGCCCTCTCCCGCGGCATCATCATCGCCGACACCAAGTTTGAGTTCGGTCTGGATGAGGAGGGCAATGTCATCCTCGGCGACGAGATGCTGACCCCCGATTCCTCCCGCTTCTGGCCGCTGGAGGGCTACGAGGCCGGCCACGGTCAGCCCTCTTTTGATAAGCAGTTCGTCCGCAACTGGCTGCTGACCAACCCCGACAGTGATTACGACCTGCCGCAGGACGTCATCGACAAGACCATCGCCAAGTATGAGGAAGCTTACGAGATGCTGACCGGCAAGAAGCTGTAAGCACCTCCATAAATTCAACATCTGCCGCCCGCTTTGTGGAAAACGAAGCGGGCGGTTTTTGTGCGGAAAGTTTTTTTCCTCTTGAACGGCGCGGTGGGCAGTGTTACAATAACACCGGGAATGGGCAGAGAAACGGCCCTTCGTGTGAGAAGAGAGTGCCGCGCGGACGGCGAAAGGAAACAGTCAAATGGAGATCAGCACGCGGGAAAAGACCTTGCAGATCGTCAGCCGATACGTTATCATCACCCTGAGTATCAGCATCATGACCATCGGCGTATACTTCTTCAAATTCCCCAACAACTTCGTCTTCGGCGGCGTGACCGGCGGCGCGGCCCTTGTGGCAAAGCTCACGCCCCTGTCGGCCTCAGCTTTTTCGTCCGGTGCCAATATCCTCCTGCTCATTCTGGGCTGGATATTCCTCGGCAGGGATTTTGCCATCAGCACCGGCTGGGCTACCGTCGTCATGACGGCAGAGCTGGCTCTTTTTGAAAAATATGTCCCCCTCAGCGGCCCCCTGTCCAACCAGCCCATGCTGGACCTGGTCTTCGCCATCGCCCTGCCCGCCATTGCGTCGGCTCTGCTCTTCAACGTGGGCGCGTCTTCCGGCGGCACCGATGTCGTCGCCCTCATCCTGAAAAAATACGCCCATATGAAGAACACCGGCGAGGCGCTTTTTATCACCGACCTCGCCATGGTGCTGGCAGCCTGCTTCGTCTTCGACCTCTACACCGCTCTCTACTCTTTCGTGGGTCTGACGGTCAAGAGCCTCGTCGTCGATGCCGTCCTCGAGCAGATGAAGATGTGCAAGGCCATCCTCATCATCTGCGACGACAAAGACCCCATCTGCGATTTCGTCATGCGCAAGCTGGTGCGCGGTGCGACCTATACGCCCTGCTACGGTGCCTACACCGACCGGCCCCACTACATGATCTATACGACCCTCACCCACCGCGAGGCATTGCAGCTGCAGGCATTTATCCATAAGGAAAACCTCAACGCCTTTATCTCGATGCTCAGCACCACCGAGGTGTTCGGCAAGGGTTTCAACCACGCATAAACAGAATCGAACCTTACAGGGCACCTTCGTTGATCTGATTGGACGGCGAGGGTGTCTTTTTATCTGCGTTTTTGCCACTCAGCTCTTCGCGGAGCAGCTTGGTCAGGGCCAGCGTCGCCTTGGAGCGGTAGTCGGTGGTGGGGGAGAGCAGAGCCAGCCGGAGGTAAAGCCCCTGCAATCCCAGCGAGAGATAGACGACATCCGGCTCTTCGACGATGCAGGAGCGGTAGGTGAAAGCCAGAGCAAGGCCAACCCGTGCCATGGATGCGGCAAATGCGGCGGTGATGTTGTCGTGCTTCGATTTCAGTCGCAGGCCGTAGGCTTCGAACGCACTTCGGATCAGGTGACCCAGCATGGTATCCTTGCCGCTGAGGATGCACTCATGGCGGGTGACTTCCTCCATCGAGACGCGGAGCCGCCCGGTCTCGTCCATGTGGGCCTGCTGTAAGATCGGGTGGTCTTTGGTGGCGACCAGCAGCACCTCGTCCCGGTAGAGGTATTCCATCTGGATGCCCTCGGTGCTGACGATGGGGTAGGCGGAGAGCGCAAGATCCAACTCGCCCTCCCGGATCTTCTCTACCAGATTCATGCTGTTGCCCTCGTAGATGTTGATGGTGGCCCGAGGGTTCTGGTCGTAGAATTTTTTCAGGATGGGCGGGATGACATAGCTGCCGCGGAAGGAGCTGACCCCGAAGAACACGGTGCCGCCGACGGTGTTCTCGTTGTCCCAGAACTCCTGCTGGGCCTGCTGGTACTCTTTTAAAATGTGCTTAGCATGGCCCAGAAAAACCTTGCCGGAAGGGGTGGGGCGGATACCCTTGTTGGTGCGCACGAAGATGGGGGAGCCAAGCTGCGCCTCGAACTGGCGCAGGAATTGGCTCAGGCTGGCCTGCGCGATGTACAGCCGCTCGGCGGCTTTCGAGATGCTTTGCTCTTCGGCAAGGGCGTTCAGATAGTATAGTTCGCGGAGATCCATGACAATTCCTCCAAAAACGACAGAAATTTCTTTTTTTCTATCGGTTTTGCCTATAGGGGCTATTATAAAAACAGGACTTTTCCAATCACAGAAATGATTATATACTGAAATCACCAGAACTTCAACTGCAGATGAGGATTCTTTTGTACAGGATCATGATGGAAAAGAGGTAAAACATGAGCGTATATCCAATGAAGGGCGTTATTGATATGCACGTCCACACCAATCCGGATCTTCGACTGAGAGCGTATGACGATCTGGAGCTGACGGATGCCGCGGTCAAGGTGGGCGCAAGAGCCATTGTCATCAAGACCCATCAGGGTACGACGATGGATCGGGCTTATCTGTGCAACCGTTATAACAAGATCGTCCATGGCGACAAGGACTTTACCATGTTTGGCAGCATCACCCTGAACCATCCGGTCGGCGGCCTGAATCCGGCGGCGGTCGAGGTCGCGCTGAAGCTGGGAGCCAAAGTGGTCTGGCTGCCGACACAGCACGCCCAGAACCATCTGGCAAAGTTCGGCAAGAACCCGGACGATGGCGTGAAGGTGACCGAGAATGGAAAAATTGTTCCCGAGATGAAGGACATCTTCCAGCTGGTCAAGGATTATGACGCAGTACTCGGCACGGCGCATATTTCCCCCGAAGAGAGCTTCATCGTCTGCGATGCAGCCCGCGCTGCCGGTGTCAAGAAGCTGGTCGTCACCCATCCGGAATGGTGGGTCGTCGACATGAGCATCGAAGACCAGAAACGGATCGTCAAGGATTACGATGTTCTGCTGGAACGCTGCTATGCACAGAACATGGGTGGCGGCAAGTACAAGAGCAATCTGCCCGAAAACCTCGAGGTCATCCGTGAGGTCGGCTATAAGAACGTGCTCATCAGCACAGACGGCGGTCAGACCGAGAATCCTCACTGGGAGATCGCGATGCAGCAGTATCTCCAATATCTGTCGGATCATGGTGTGCCGGACGACCAGATTTACTACATGTCGCATACCATTGCGGCAGGCTTGCTCGGCATCGAGTAACGCCGAAGAAGTGGAATAAGGAGGATGTTCCATGCAAAGTGCTGTTATTATCGCTGCCATCGCACTGGCAGTCTTTCTTGGCTATAAAACCAAGATCAATACGGGTTTCTTCTGCATTGTATTTGCATATTTTATCGGCTGTTTCTGGCTGGATCTCAAGCCGAAAGCTCTGATTGCATTCTGGCCGACGAACACGATGTTCGTCATCATCTCCGTTTCGTTGTTCTATAATGTTGCAGCAGCCAATGGCACGCTGGAAAAGATTTCCCGCTCGCTGCTGTATGCCTGCCGTAAATTCCCGGGAATGCTGCCATATGCACTGTTCGCCGTTGCTGTCATTCTGTCGGTCATGGGTGCAGCGTACTTCACGGTTCTGGCATTCCTCGCTCCCATCACGCTGCTCATCTGCGAAGAGTCCAAGATGGACAAGCTGACCGGTGCAGTCGCCATCAACTGCGGCGCATTGGCGGGCGGTGATTTCCCGACGGCTGCGCTTGGCGTTATCTTCCGTGGTCTGATGGACAGCTCCTATGAGGCAGCTCCCGAACTGGAAGCCATTGATTCTTTCGTGACCTGCCTGAAAATGTTCGGTCTGGCAGTCCTGTTCTCTCTGATCCTCATTACGATTTTCCGTTTTGCACTGCCTGCAAACCGCAACATCGGCAAAGATGTCAAGTTTGAAAAACCGGAAGTATACACCACCGCACAGAAGCAGACGCTCTATCTCATGGTCGCGATGATGGCAGTCGTTCTGGTTTTCCCGCTGCTCAAGCTGCTGATCCCCGGCAATGCGGTCATCAAGCTGGTTGCAGGAAAGATCGACGTCGGCTTGGTCGCATTCGTCTTCGCTGTCATTGCGCTGCTGATGAAGCTTGCTCCGCAGAAGGAGATCATCGCTCGTGTTCCTTGGAATACTATCCTGATGATCGCCGGAGCTGGTATGCTGATCGCCGTTGCAGTTGAGGCTGGAACCATTGACCTGCTGTCCAACTGGATCGGCAGCAACGTTCCGACCTTCCTGGTTCCGATCGCATTCAGTCTGGTCGGCGCAGTCATGAGCTTCTTCAGCTCTACCACCGGTGTTGTCTGCCCGGCTCTGTTCCCGCTGATCCCCGGTCTGTCCGCAACGACGGGTCTGGGCGCGGCCAATCTGTTCACCTGCACGGTTCTCGGCGCGCAGAGCAGTGCAATCAGCCCCTTCTCTTCCGGCGGTTCCCTGATTCTGGGTTCCTGTGGCAATGAGGAAGAGCGCAGCAGCCTGTTCAACCGTCTGCTGTTCGTCGCAACGCCTATCAGCATCGGTGTTGCAGCTATATTCAACCTCATCGTTTCTATGGTTCTGTAAAAGTCTGATTCACTCCGGGGAGGGGAGGCTCCCCTTTTCCGGAGTGCCTTTTTGAGAGAGTATAAGAACGCAAATGTGTGAAAAAGGAGAGTACCATGCTGAAATTATACGATAACGGGATCTACCTCGTAAACGGCGAGACCATCTGCTCCTGCCCTGAGGAAGTGACCCAGAAGACCGGCCGCACTGTGGACGCAAAGGAAGCTGAGAAAGGCACTATGGCCTACGGTATCCTGCAGGCCCACAACAAGAGCGGTGATCCTGACCAGCTGCAACTGAAGTTCGACTCGATGACCAGCCACGACATCACCTATGTCGGCATCATCCAGACGGCCCGCGCTTCCGGCATGAAGCAGTTCCCGCTGCCCTACGTCCTGACCAACTGCCACAACAGCCTCTGCGCTGTCGGCGGCACCATCAACGAGGACGACCACAAGTTCGCCCTGTCCGCCGCTCATAAATACGGCGGCATCTACGTCCCTACCAACATGGCCAACATCCACAGCTACAACCGTGAGACCATGGCCGGCGGCGGCAAGATGATCCTCGGCTCCGACTCCCACACCCGCTACGGTGCACTGGGCACCATGGCGGTCGGCGAAGGCGGCGGCGAGCTGGCCAAGCAGCTGCTGGGCCGAACCTATGACTTCGCTCGTCCGCAGGTCATCGCCATCTACCTGACCGGCAAGCCCCGCCCGGGCATCGGTCCCCACGACGTGGCTCTGAGCATCTGCGGTGCCGTCTATAAGAAGGGCTATGTCAAGAACAAGGTCATGGAGTTCGTCGGCCCCGGCATTGCCGGCCTGCCCATCGAGTATCGCAACGCCATCGACGTCATGACCACCGAGACCACCTGCTGGTCCTCCATCTGGGTCACCGATGAGGAGACCCAGCGTTACTACACTATCCACGGCCGTCCGCAGGACTTCAAGAAGCTGCAGCCTGCGGAGGTGGCCTACTACGATGGCTGCGTCTACATCGACCTGAGCACCATTGAGTCCACCATCGCTATGCCGATGCACCCCTCCAACACCTACACCATCCACGAGCTGCAGGCCAACGCTGCCGATATCCTGCACGCTGTACAGGAAGAGGCCAACAAGCAGATCAAGGGTGCCAAGATGAATCTGGACAGCAAGTTCCACGATGGTGCCATCTGGGTCGATCAGGGCGAGATCGCAGGCTGCGCCGGCGGCACCTTCGACAACATCTGTGCTGCTGCTGACATCCTGCGCGGCAAGAGCTGCGGCAACGGTGTCTTCACTCTGAGCATCTACCCCGGCTCCATGCCCGCACTGGCCGAGCTGTACAAGAATGGCCGTGCAAGCGACCTTGTCAACGCCGGTGCCATCATGCGCGAGTGCTTCTGCGGCCCCTGCTTCGGTGCAGGCGACTGCCCGGCCAACGGCGAGTTTTCCATCCGCCACACCACCCGCAACTTCCCGAACCGCGAGGGTTCCAAGCCGGGCGAGAGCCAGATGGCTGCCGTTGCCCTGATGGACGCCCGGTCCATCGCGGCCACCGCAGCCAACGGCGGCAAGCTGACCGCTGCCACCGATCTGGACGTGGAGTATACGAACCCTGAGTACCACTACAACGCCTCCCTGTACGAGAAGCGCGTTTACAACGGCTGGGGCCATGCCGAACCGGATGCCGAGCTGCGCTTCGGCCCGAACATCAAGGACTGGCCCGAGATGCCTGCCCTGACCGACGATCTGCTGGTCAAGGTCTGCTCCTACATCACCGACCCCGTCACCACCACCGACGAGCTCATCCCCTCCGGTGAGACTTCTTCCTATCGCTCCAACCCCGAACGTCTGTCGGAGTTCGCTCTGAGCCGCCGTGACCCTCAGTACGTGGGCCGCAGCAAGGTCATGCGCCAGATCGAGCGCGACCGCGAGGCGGGCAAGGCCCTGCCCGAGGAAGTCCTGAACGTCTATGCTGCCCTGACTAAGGCTGGTGTGAAGAACGATCCCGCCCACACCGACATCGGCTCCACCATCTTCGCCAATATGCCCGGCGACGGCTCCGCTCGTGAGCAGGCTGCTTCCTGCCAGCGCGTCATGGGTGCTTCTGCCAACTTCGCAAAGCAGTACGCCACCAAGCGTTATCGCTCCAACTGCATCAACTGGGGCATGACGCCCTTCCTCGTAGAGAACCCCGAGGTGTTTGAACTGGGCGACTACATCTTTGTCCCGGGCATCCGCGAGGCTGTTCTGGAGAACAAGGCAAGCTTCTCCGCTTACGCTGTCAAGCCGGACGGCACCGTCACCGAGTTCCCTGTCTCCACCGGTGCGCTGACCGAGCCGGAGCGTCAGATCATCGCCGACGGCTGCCTCATCAACTACTATCGGAACAACCAGTAAGCAACCATTCTCCCAGAGAATGGTTCAAGATTGGATCTGACGATTTTACAAACGTCCGGTCTTAAGGTATCATAGTTTCAGAGTCGGTCTGCTGCTCTCCGAAACTGGGGAACAGTGAATCGGCATTGTAGTGGCTCGGAAACTATGCCAAAACGGAATATGTCTTGTGTACAAGAGAAATTTTTGGCGATTCTTAACGAATATTAAGACTGACGCTATGCCTTTTGTAAGATTGTCCGATTATGATAGAACCATCAGGAGCGGCGCAGTGAGGCACCGCCCCGCAAGAACGGTATAACGATTGAAGAAACCACCTGTCAAGGAGGAAAAAAGCATGGAGATCAAGAAAGCAGCCACGGCTGGCACTCTGGAATCCAGCGACTGCATGGTGACCGTGGAGCCGGGTGAGGGCAAGATCGATTTCTCCCTCGAAAGCTCTGTCATCCACCAGTACGGCAACCAGCTGCGCAAGGTCGCACTGGAGACCCTGAAGAATCTGGACATCGACAACGTCCGCATCACCATCGTGGACAAGGGCGCACTGGACTGCACCCTGAAGGCCCGCATCGAGGGCGCGGTGTTCCGCTCTGTTGACCAGTATGAGAATCTGCCTTGGGGAGGTGCCATTCGATGAATAATCCGAACAAGAAGCGCCTGCGCCGCACGATGATGTTCCTGAATGCGCAGAAGCCCGGCCTCATCAAAGACCCTTACATCTATAAGGCCGACTCCCTGATGCTGGATCTGGAGGACGCTGTGGCCGAGAACCAGAAGGACGTCGCCCGTTTCAGCCTGTATCACGCCCTGAAGACCGTGGATTACCGCGGTGCAGAGCGGGTCGTCCGTATCAACGGTCTGGACACCCCCTACTGGCGTGAAGACATCCGCGCCTGTGTGGCCGGCGGCTGCGATTCCATCCGCATCCCCAAGACCGAGCACGCCGAGGACGTCCGCCGCGTGGCGCAGGCCATCGCCGAGGACGAGAAGACCTATGGCCGTCCTGAGGGCGAAGTCCTCATCATCGCCGCTCTGGAGTCTGCCCGCGGCGTCATGAACGCTCTGGAGATCTGCGAGAGCGATGAGCGCCTGTTCGGCATCGCACTGTCCGGCGGCGACTACACCAAGGACCTGCAGACCCACATCACCGGCACCGGCATCGAGCTGATGGGCGCCCGCCAGCAGATGATCATTGCCGCCCGCGCCGCAGGCGTGCAGTGCTTCGACACCGTCTTCACCGACCTGAAGGATATGGACGGCTTCCGCAAGGACGTGGAGAACATCCACCTGATGGGCTTCGATGGCAAATCCATCATCAACCCCCGTCAGATCCCCATCGTCCACGAAATCTTTACGCCCACCCAGAAGGACATTATCTTCGCTGAGAAGGTCGTCAAGGAGATCGACAGCAAGAAGGCTCTGGGCATCGGCGTCTTCACCGTGGACGGCAAGATGATCGACATCGCCTTCTACGACGGTGCAAAGCGCACCATCGATCTGGCAAAGGCATCCGGCGTGTATAAGGGGGATTTGTAATTATGTTGAACGCAGTCGGCAGAGAAATTCCCGAAGAGATCCTCGAGCGCACCGGCAAAGAGGTCTTCCAGGGCAACAATTATAAAGACGGCAAGGCTTTCCAGAAGGCCAGCCCGAAGGTCACCCCCGTGATGCGCAATGACCACGACAAGATGGTCAAGGACATCCACGAGGCGCTGGTCAAGTGCAATGCCCACGACGGCATGACCGTCTCCTTCCACCACCACTTCCGCGAGGGCGACCTCGTGGTCTGCATGGTCATGGAAGAGATCCATAAGATGGGCTTCAAGAACATCACCCTGAGCGCAAGCTCTCTGGGCAAGGCTCATGACGCCCTCGTCCCCATGATCGAGGACGGCACCATCGTCAACATCGAGTCTTCCGGTGTCCGCGGCAAGATCGGCGATGCCATCTCCCACGGCAAGCTGAAGGGCCTGGCTACCATGCGCAGCCACGGCGGCCGTGTCCGCGCCATCGAGACCGGCGAGACCCATGTGGACATCGCCTTCATCGGCGCACCCTCCTGCGACGAGTACGGCAACTGCTCCGGTATGGGCGGCAAGACCAACTGCGGCGTCCTGAGCTATGCTTACGTGGACGCTGAGATGGCTGACTATGTCGTCGCCGTCACCGATTGCCTCGTGGACTACCCCAACTACCCCGCAGAGATCAACCAGACCAAGGTGGATTACGTCTGCGTCGTGGACCAGATCGGCATCCCTGAGAAGATCGCTACCGGCGCGGCAAAGCCCACCACCGACCAGCGCAAGATCCTGATGGCCGAGTACTGCACTCAGGTCGTGGCAAACACCCCGTACTTCAAGGACGGCTTCTCTTATCAGACTGGTGTCGGCGGCGCATCCATCGCCTCCACCATCTCTCTGTCCAAGATCATGGAAGAGAAGAACATCCACATGGGTCTGGGCGTGGGCGGTCTGACCAAGCCCATGTGCGAGCTGCTGGACCGCGGTCTGGCCCGCAAGCTGGTCGATACCCAGGACTTTGACCTGGACGCGGTCAACAATGTCCGCACCAACCCCAACCACTTCCCCATCTCTGCCGGCGAGTACGCAAGCCCGATGAACAAGGGCGCTTTCGTCAACAAGCTGGATTACGTCATTCTGGCCTCTCTGGAGGTTGATACCCACTTCAACTGCAACGTCGTCGTCGGCTCCGATGGCATCATCACCGGCGCACAGGGCGGCCATCCCGATACCGCACAGGGTGCAAAGTGCACCATCGTCATCGCTCCTCTGCTGCAGGGCCGCATCCCGGCCATCTGCACCGACGTGACCACCGTCACCCCCCCGGGCGAGAGCGTTGACATCGTCGTTACCGACTACGGCGTGGCCGTCAACCCCCGCCGTCCCGACCTGCTGGAGGCTCTGAAGGCCGCTGACTGCGTGCCTCTGAAGACCATCGAGGAGCTGCGCGACATCGCCTACTCCATCGTCGGCGAGCCGGAGAAGGTCCAGTTCGGCGACCGCATCGTGGGCATCATCGAGGCCCGCGACGGCACTGTCATGGACGTCGTCCGCGAAGTCAAGCCTTTCTCTTTCCGCGAAGATTGAGTGATATAGCGTAAAAGCGGGAATGTGGCTTGCCAACCACGCTTCGGAATGGATTCACGGAGATTCCTTCGCTCTTCTCACCCCCGCTTTTGCGGCTAAATATGCACACAAACTTCATGCGATTCTCCTTTTTCAAGGTTTTGTGTTTTATACCGGCATAAAACCAGAGAGCAGCCAACTGCACCGCGCGCAGTTGGCTGCTCTTCTTTGCTTCTATGAAAAAATAAATGACGCGCTTACGGCACGAAACGATAGCCGACGCCGCGGATGGTGATGATGTGCTGGGGGGTGCGGGCGTTGTCCTCGATCTTGCTGCGCAGGCGGTTGATGTAGACCATGATGGCGTTGTCGTCCACAGCGATGAGGTTGCCCCATATCTGCTCGTAGATCATATCCTTGGTGAACACCTGCTGCGGGTGGCGCACGAAGAGCAGCAGCAGGCTGCGCTCTTTCTCGGAGAGGTTCAGCTCCACATTGTTTTTATAAAAGCGCATGGTGGTGGTGTCGCAGAGGAAGGGGCCGCAGCTGATCTGCTGGTTGTTCTCCTGCGAGAAGCTCTTGCTGCGGCGGATGAGGGCCTTGACCTTTGCGCCCAGGATCTGGGGGCGGAAGGGCTTGGTGACATAGTCGTCGGCACCCAGCGAGAGGCCGTACATGAAATCGTAGTCCTCGTTGCGGCCGCTGATGATGATGACCGGCGTGGTGACGCCGTTGCGCCGGATGGTCTGGATGACATCGAATCCCTCCATGTCGCCCAGCGTGATGTCCATCAGGATCATATCCAGCGTGCTGCTCTGCCGCGCGATGAGGTCCAGCGCCGCCGCGCCGCTGTTGACGACGAGAGGGTCCATCTCATTGCTTATCATAACTTTCGATAAAAGTTTGCAAATTGCTGGATCGTCGTCTACAATAAGAACATGATACGACATGATAACTCCCTGCACTTTTCTGACCGGAAAATTTGTTTCACTTGCGATAAATAAAATTATAACATTTTTAGACAGGAAGAGCAAGACCGCCCCAAAGGAGGACTCGATATGAAGGAGAACGCCCCGAAAAAGATACGCTTCCAGACGCTGCGCACCCTGTGGGTGCCGCTGGCCATCGGCGTCGTCACGGTAACCGCACTGGCTGTCGTGGTGGGGATGGTGTGGAAGGACTACCGCACCGCCATGATGGACAGCCAGACGAGGCAGATGGAGCTGGTGGTGCAGAGCACCGCCGACAGCATCCGCGTCCTGCTGGAAGAATACGCCGACCGGCTGGATTCCATCGCCGGAAAAGCGGAGGCCAGCAAAGCGTTCCGCCCCACGGTGGCCCGGAGCGATACCATCCGGGACGTCTGGCTGGAAAACAGCAACGGCGAGGTCATCTACAGCTGCTACGGCCTCAGCGCCGTCTGCGATGTCCTCATCACCCGGACGGAGGACATCTCCTACTGGCAGTACCACAGCGGTGACGAGCACTATCTTGTGATGAAGAAGAAGGCCGGGGGTGAGACAGCCTGCCTCGTGGTAGACTCCACGGTCATGTATCAGCAGCTCATCTCGGAGATCCATGTCGGCAGGAACGGCTACATCATGATAAAGAATGACGATAACCTTGTGGTCATGCACCCCGAAGCCGTTCAGTGGGGCATCAAAGTCGTGGAGGGCCGCCAGCGCATCTATCAGGGGAAGGAACTGGACATGAGCAGTCTGAGTGAGCTGCTGCGCGCTCAGCAGGAAGAGGAATCCGGCACGCTGGACTACTACTCCTACTGGTGGGCCGACCCGGCTCTGCCCCGGGTGCATAAGATAAGCGCCTTCCGTCATCTGGACGTGGGGGGCAGCTTCTGGATCGTCAGCGCCGTGGTGGACTACGACGATTTCTACGAGCCGGTACAGCAGAGCTTCGTGAAGGTGGTCCTCATCTTCGGCGGCGTGGCGCTGGTGCTGGTGCTCTTTATGTTCCAGATGTTCCGGCTGCAGGAGCGCGACCGCCGCAGCGCGACCGAGATCAGCGATCTGAAGACCCTGAACCAGACCCTCGAAGAGCTCCACCGCAGCGAAGAGTCGCTGGCCCACGGCCAGCGGCTGCAGATGATGGGGACCCTCACCGGCGGCATCGCCCATGAATTCAATAACTTCCTGACCCCCATCACCGGCTATGCCGACCTCATCATGGCCGACGCCGACCCGGGCAGCGAGATCTATGACAACGCGATGGAGATCAGCGAGGCGGCGCAGAAGGCGCAGGAGGTCGTGAAACAGATCTCCTCCATGAGCCGGAAAAACGTGGAGACGGTCTACGACGCCGTGTCGGTGGAGGGACTGCTCCATCGGACCCGGAAGCTGGTGGAGACGAACTGCCCGAAGAACGTGGAGCTGAAGGAAGAAAATGAGCTGAGCGGCGAATGCGTTCTGGGCAATGCGACCCAGCTGCAGCAGGTGATGCTGAACATCAGCATCAACGCCATCCACGCCCTCGGCGCCGAGGGCGGAAAGCTGACCATCCGGGGCAGTGTCGTGCCGCGCAGCGAGCTGGCGGCGCTCTTCCCGGAAGAGAAAATTTCCGAAGAATGGTCGAGCTATGTCTGCCTGAGCGTCACCGACACCGGCTGCGGCATGGACAAGGAGACGATGCAGCACATCTTCGAGCCCTTCTTCACCACAAAAAAGACCGGCGAAGGCACCGGCCTCGGCCTTGCGCTGGCCGACCAGATCATCCGCACCCCCCGGGGCCGCATCCGGGCGGAGAGCACCATCGGCAGAGGCACGACCTTCTATGTCTATCTGCCGGTGCTGGAGCAGCAGCAGGAGCGCGAACAGCTGCAGTGGGGCGTGGACAGCAAGCTGCGCATCCTTGCGGCGGACGACAACAACAAGGTCCTCGACCTGCTGGACAAAGACCTCAGCGCGCTGGGCCTGAGCGTGTCCACCTGCTCCCGCCGGGGCGAGCTGCGCCAGCTGCTGGAGCAGCAGCCCTTCGACGTCCTTGCCATCGACGAGAGCCTGATGAGCAGCAGCGGCGTGGATCTCTGCATGGCCATCCGGGGCCGCTACCCGGGCATGACTCGCATCGTGATGACCAATGCCCCCACAAGGGAGATCGTGGACGCCCGCAGCCACGGCGTCATCGACGGCTATGTGGTAAAACCGGTGTCGGCGTCTACGCTGCTGGCCCAGATACGGAGCAGCCGGAAAGAGTGAAGAGCGGCTGTTTTTCGTGAATTTGTGGAATGTGCACAGAGGTATCCTTCATAATTCGGCAATATGATAAAAATGCAGGGAATGTATTGACAAATCTAGGGGGGGTACGATAAAAAGAACAGGAAGACGACCGGAACTGGACAGCCTGCCTGTAAGATCATTCATAATTATGGAGGCAAAAATCATGAAAATGGCAAAGAAGTTTCTGGCCGTCGCCCTTGCCGGCGTTCTGGCACTGTCCGTTCTGACTGGCTGCGGCAAGAGCGTCAAGAGCAAGGACATCGCTGACGCTCTGACCAAGATGGGCGTCAAGGTCGAGCAGGATGATGGCGTGGATAAGGCTGCTAAGGAGACCTTGGCTGCTATCGAGGCTATCTCATCGCTTCTGATACCAACACCGCTGCTGGCGAGGACGACAAGATCACTCTGGACAATGCTGTTAACGATACCACTGGCAAGATCATCGGGATAAACAACATCATCAACGACCCCAACAATGCAGTCAAGAAGGCTCTGGGCGTGTACACCGACCCTAGCGCTGCCGATGCCGAGAAGGAAAATGCTGGCAAGCAGGTCCGTGTTGCTCTGGTCAAGACCGAGAATGCCAAGAAGGACGCAAGCCTGCAGGCTGCCCTTGTGAAGGACGGTCTGATTGCTACTCATGTCATTATCCTTCCCACCGACAAGAAGATTGCTGAGACCGGCAAGCTGGGCTCTGCCAAGACCAGTGACGGCAAGTACATGCTGGTCGTCATCGTCAACGATGTGGTCGAAACGTCTAACACCTGATTTTCTCTTCCCCATGTGAGGACTGCCGCAAGGCGATATAGGCCCCATAAATAAAGATGACAACAGGCCCCGGAGTGGAAAACCCCGGGGCCTGTTGTTTTTTGCGCAGCTCCGGCTTTATTGTATCCAACCTTCCATACGGAATCTTACAGGATATTAAGGAATTTCTTAACAAACCGTAACGAGAAGGGCTTTGGGCTGTAAGTTTGAGTCTGTATACTGGAACCATAACGAAGGGGAATGATTCCGGAGGATAAAACGGAATGCATCCCCGGTATATGAAAAAAGGAAAGGAAGTACAAACCCATGAGTGATACGATCCTCGCTCTGCTCGGCTTTGCAACGGTGATTGCGGTCATCGTCCTGCTGCTGCGCAATGTCACGGTCCCTGCACTGGCATTCGTCAGCGTCTCGACCATCACCGCAGCCATTCTGGTGGCTACCGGTGCTTTCACCCTGGATGAAATGGCTGGCTTTATCAAGGAGGGCGTCAAGGGCGTCCACGGTACGGCTGTCCTGTTCATCTTCTCCGTCCTGTTCTTCGGCGTCATGACCGATGCAGGCATGTTCGACAAGATCATCGGCGCGCTGATGAAGAAGGTCGGCAACAACGTCGTCGGCGTTGCTCTGATGACCTGCCTCATCGCCATCATCGGCCATCTGGACGGCGGCGGCGCTTCCACCTTCCTCATCACCATCCCCGCCATGCTGCCCGTCTACAAGCGCCTGCACATGCGCCGTGAGACCCTGCTGCTCATCTGCGTCACCGCAATGGGCGTCATGAACCTGATGCCCTGGGGCGGCCCCACCATGCGCGCCGCAAGCGTCATCGAGATGGAGCCCAACGACCTGTGGTTCCAGCTCATGCCCATGCAGATCGTCGGCCTGGTGCTGGCCATCGGCACCGCCATCTTCTGGGGCCTGCAGGAGAAGAAGCGCATCGCAAAGCTCGGCGATGCCATCGTTGCTGAGGACGCCGGCAAATACGACGACTCCGACGACGGCAAGAAGGACGAGGCTCTGGCTCGTCCCCAGAACTTCATCTTCAACGTCATCCTGACTCTGGCCGTCATCATCGTGCTGGTCCTGGACATCTTCCCCTCTTACTACGTCTTCATGGTCGGCTGCGCTCTGGGCATTCTGGTCAACTACCGCGGCAAGAAGCTGCACAACTCCATCATCAAGAGCCACGCTTCCGCTGGCCTGAGCATGGCTTCCACCATCCTGTGTGCCGGTGTCTTCCTCGGTGTCCTGAGCAAGAGCGGCATCATGGAGAAGATGGCAGTCGTCATGGCAAGCTTCATCCCGGCATCTCTGGGCCGTTTCCTGCCCATCATCATCGGCATCCTGAGCGTGCCTCTGGCTCTGCTGTTCGATACCGACTCCTACTTCTACGGCCTGCTGCCCGTTCTGGTCAGCGTTGGCAACCAGTTCGGCGTCAACCCGGCTCACATCGCCATCGCAATGGTCGTCTGCCGCAACTGCGCTACCTTCATCAGCCCGGTGGCTCCCGCTACCTATCTGGGCATCGGTCTGGCCGGTGTCGAGATCAAGGACCACATCAAGTACTGCTTCGGCTGGCAGTGGGGTGTTTCCATCGTCTGCCTCGTCGCTGGTCTGATCCTCGGCGTCATCCACTTCTGATAAACTGAGCTCCCGCCCGGCTGCCCTTCGTTGGACGGCCGGGCATTTTTGCAGGATACTTTTTACCACTTTTTTTCCCAAGGAGGCTGCTGCAATGCGTGAGACCCCAGTCTGCACCGCGGCCGACGCCATCTACAAGCTGGCGGCGGGCAATCTGAAATACCTGAACGCGGAAAACGGGAGCGGCGATATTTCCCGCCGTATCCGGATGTCCACCTGGACGAAGGGCCAGTCGCCCTACGCCATCATCGTCACCTGTTCGGATTCCCGGGTCATCCCGGAGAACATCTTCTCGGCGGGCATCGGTGAGCTGTTCGTCATCCGGCTGGCGGGCAACATCATCGACGACCATCAGCTGGGCAGCATCGAGTACGCTGCCAGCCATCTGGGCTGTCGGCTGGTGGTGGTGCTGGGCCACACCTACTGCGGCGCGGTGGATGCTGCCATCAACCACGAGTCCTCCGGCTATATCCGCTGCATCACGGACGAGATAAAGAAGGCCATCGGAGACGAAACAGACCCCTACAAGGCCAGCTGTCTCAATGTCCGGCACAGTGTGCAGGAGATCGAAAAGAGCCTGTGCATCCATAACATCGAGGAGGAAACGGGCCTGCGGGTCGTCGGTGCGATGTACCACATCGAAGACGGCAGCGTCGAATTCCTGTAAGGAACTCCCAGCATTGCGGCGGAACGGCCCTTTCCCAGACCGGGAAAGGGCCGTTTCCTGTGTTTGACAATCGACGGCTGTCAGTTTATACTATCGCAAGTCAAGAAATTAGCGCAACATTCAAACAGCATATTTGCGATATGCAATTCAACGTTGTTGCTGTTGCATTAAAAAGTTGAATTGCTATAACGCTGAAAAAGC
>SKEJ01000135.1_pt1 | contig 50935 bp, 35 predicted proteins | sample 4826721 | NCBI WGS metagenome assembly SKEJ01 (sample SAMN11008812, study PRJNA524170) | human gut metagenome | biome: Human fecal sample; material: Feces; isolation source: fecal sample from pouch patient p31 | host: Homo sapiens | place: Israel: Tel-Aviv | collected 2015-06-02 | reverse complement strand
ATTGGGACGGGTTTTGCCGAATTTCGGGGCTTTATGCTTAGTTCCAGCGGTCGGACATGGCGAAACTGTTGTGCATGAGATTGCTGGACGTGTAGAGCACGTCGTTGAGCAGTTTCGTAACGTGAGTGCGCAAATATTCCGCCATTTCTTCGTTGGACTGCTGCAGTTTTGCGATAATTGCAATACTTGCGTTTTCCGCAATCTCCGCGGCCCCTGCACGCTCTTGCGATTCGGACGCGCTCGTTTGCGCGGACATCTCACGCAATTCGGCATCAGTACGTTCCACCAGACGATGGCCGTAAGCGCAGGCCGATTCCGCAAATCCTTCGATCGCATTGCTGGTTTCGTAGAAATGCGCGTCGGCGAGCGCGGCGATCAAACGGTTCGCCCAGTACAGGTTGCCGGTCGAGACTTCCGGCGTGGTGTCACGCAGGTAGGCGGGCGTATCGTCGACGTTCGCATAGAACGGCGTGGCCGCGGTGAAGGGGCCGGAACCGTATGAGATCCACATGATCGAACGGCTTGCCTCCGGCGCGTACGGACGAATCTGCATGGCCACCATATGCCCGGTGCGGTTGATGCCGATCGGACGGTAGCGATGGCGGCTTTCCGGCGTCCCGAGCGTACCGTACGGATCGTAAGGGGTCCCCTCGAAGTGTGCACTCATCAGGAAGTCGACGTCTTCGAGCGTCACAGCGTTCTCAGGCACACGACACCACGGAATATCGTCGGATGCGGGCGTGTAGCGGGCGGCCGGCGAATCCCAGTCCTCGCTTGGATTGAGGTGGCGCTGCATATACCAGGCACGCGGCGTGTTGTAGATGCGGTCTTTGGTGGTGGCGGTGCCGAAAGCCGTGCGCGGATTGAAATGGTTGTGACCCAGCGCCGCGCCGCTACTGCTATTGCCACCGCCGTTCATGCTGGCGTTTCCGAAAACGCTCGTCGGCTGGAATCCGAAGCCGCTACTCGCACCCGCGCTCATAGTGCGGTCAAGGTGGTGCGCGTCCATGAATTCGCGCAGATCGGCACTGCACATGAACTCGCGTTGGGTGCTGAAGGCGTCGTCGAAGTCGAAATCGTCGATGCCGAGCTGGTTGGGGATGGTCGCATAGCAGTCGTCCGGCACGCGGCGGGCGATCCAATGGTGCCCGCCGATCGTTTCGACGTACCAGATTTCGTTTACGTCGGAAATGATGATGCCGTTCGATTCGTAGGTGCCGTATGTTTCAAGCAGTTCGGCGAGACGTGCGACGCCTTCGCGCGCCGTGGTTACGTAAGGCAGCACAAGGGTGATGATGTCTTCCTCTCCGATTCCGCCCGGAATTTCAGGGGTATCAGCGGCTTCGTTCGCCGGTTGCAGTTCAACGAGTGGATCAGCGGCTAGCACGCGCTCGTTGACTGCGATGGTTTCAGTGGCGCTCATCGCCACATTGCGCTCGTTGACGCCCGCTTCCGCGAGAATTCCGCGGTTCGGCAGCACGTTCGGCACAATGCTGTATCGGCATGGATTGTCGGGAAGGTCGATTTCGACATGACTGAGCACACTGCGGTAATGCCGCGGTTGGTCTTGCGGTGCGACCGCAATGAATTTCTTGGGGTCGTAACGGCCGGAACCGGAATCATCGTCGCGTGCGATGATGGTGGAGCCGTCGTAGCTGGCTTTCTTGCCTACAAGAATCGTGGTACATGACATGCGTTCCACTGTACGAGCAGATATGCAGAAATGATATTGCGATTCGCGGGAATTCGATGATGATTCGGCAATGACTTGGTGATAATCCACGTTTTTCGTTACTTACAACTGATTTGTGTGGCGTTTTGCGTAAATATGCTGTATACTGTCTCTCTGTTGCCCCTCTAGCTCAACGGTTAGAGCAGCGTCCTTTTAAGTCGTGGGTTGTGGGTTCGAATCCCACGGGGGGCACCGCGAAACCCTTGGAAACATTAGCTTCCAAGGGTTTTCAATTCCCGCGATTTTTGGCTCCAGACGCAATTAGTCGCACTCACATTGTTCGCGCCCCAAACACGGATTGTCACATCATCATCCGCGCCGGTAAACACCCTGCCGTCGCCATCATCGGATTCCTCACCCTTACAGGCAAGACGCCTTGCCGGGATGGCGCCTTGCCGATTCCAAAAGGCTTCCGCCAATACAGCGGCAATAGGAAAGTGGGAAATCGAGAAAAGATTGCAATTCCAACGAACACGCCCTAGACTCTTAAAAAGTCGCTAGGGGGCAGCTATCATGGTCCTTCGGAATTCTTATGAGGGGGAACTCCACGCATTCAGGGCGGTATTTCGAAGGCATCGCTTTGGGGCAACTAGTTACGTAACTAAGAAAGGGTTTTCCCAAATGTCTTTTGGCAAAAAGATTATTGCGGGCGTTGCAGCTGTAGCGACTCTGGCCGCCTTGGCACCGGCAGTAGCAATGGCTGATACTGCCCAGAATCAGAATTCTGCAACTTCCTCGCAGGCTAAAGAAGAATACGCCACGGTGACGTTCTACACCGCTGACGGACACAGCATCCAGGGAGTCACCTGGCAGAAAGGCACCGCCTTCTCCCAGTACGCACTCGGCATCCAGGCACCGACCATCGAGGGCAAGACCTTCACCGGCTGGGCTTACTCCGAGGGCACCATGCTCAAGGACACCGAGCAGGTGTTCACGAACATCTCCGTCTACGCGACGTACGCGGATACCCCGGCACAGGATGACAACACTCAGTACACCGTCTCCTTCTACGCCGGCACCGACAAGCTCATCCAGACCGTCAGCTACTACGCCAAGGACCACTTCAAGTTCTCCCACTACGCACAGGGCATCCACGCACCGGCCGTCGAAGGCAAGATCTTCACCGGCTGGGGCTTCGCCTCCAACGACGGCAACGTCCCGGTCGACCCGGACGCAGAAGTGACCGGCAACTGGGCAGTGTACGCCATGTACAAGGACGCTCCGACCGAGGATGACACCACCCAGAACGTGGTCTCCTTCTACGCAGGCACCGACAAGCTCATCCAGACCGTCGGCTACTACGCCAAGGACAAGGTCAAGTTCTCCCAGTACGCGCTGGGCATCCAGGCACCGGCCGTCGAGGGCAAGATCTTCACCGGCTGGGGCTTCGCCTCCAACGACGGCGACGTTCCGGTCGATCCAGACATGGTCGTGACCGGCAACTGGGCCGTGTACGCCATGTACAAGGACGCTCCGACCGACGACTCCAAGAAGGATGACAGCAAGCCGGCCGACACCACCAAGAAGAATGACACCAAGGGCAACACCAAGAAGACCGTTGCCCAGAAGATCAAGAAGGCCGTTCTCGGCAACACCGGCGCTACCGTTGGTGGCGTTGCGGTGTTCGCCGTGATCGCCCTGCTCGGCTTCGCCGGCATCACCGTGCTCCGCAAGCGCGCCTGAGTCTAACTCAGTCAAGGTGGCATTCGCCTGAAAGCGATTAATTTGGCTCCGTGCAACGACTTCCCCTGGAGTACTTGCGCGGAGCCAAATTGCCGTATTTAATGGCACGTTATGGCTTTATTGAACACACCCTGCAATAAGGTCGCCGACATAGCTAAGGGTGTATAAGATAAGACTTGGCTGGCTGCCGGCGAGGGCTATACCTCAAACGCAGTTGATAGGTGAGGAAGAGCCTTCGAAAACACTTCTTCACCCTGATGCGCTGCCCTAGCCAGCGACCAACCATCCACCCCTGGGAATCGTACGATTTCCAGGGGTTTCCTGTATTCAGCGGAAAACCGCCGAACCTCAGCATACCGTAGAGCCAATTCCCGCGAATATGCTCACAGCCCCCTCAGAATTTCCTGTCAGCCCAACAGTCCTTAAGACAGTAGGCAAATCGGAATCATCAAGGTTGTTCAACACGCCCACGCAAATTCGCGCTACGCATACTTATCATTTTAAGGGGGGGGGTGACAACTGAGGTCATTTGCGGTATATTACCGGTGTTTTACATATGAATAAACAGTTTTCGCCGTGCCATCAGGCAGGCATTGACGTCACCAAGCCACCCCCCCTATATACAACCCTCTCCATAAAACACGCACGACATGCGCGCGGACGTGAATTCCGTGGTTTGGGGTACACTAGACATATTCGAACAAACGTTCGTATTTTGGGGAATTCTGGGGAATTCCCCACTATATACAGTGAGGAAACTCACGACACACCACTACCTGTAGTGTGTATGCTAGATAGTGGCTTGCGTAAGCGAGCATAACCGAAGAACGTGGCCGACACGGCTTTCGCAAACGACGGAAGCCATTTTTGCATAGGGAGGAAATCGAATGACCGTGACCGTCTTCACCAATCCGAGCAACCCGCAATGCGAAGCCACCGAACAAGAGCTCGCAAAGCTGGGCGTGCGTTACGACACCGTTGATCTGACGAAGAACCCGTCCACCTTCGAACAGATCAAAAACGCTGGTTTCAAGCAGATTCCGGTCGTCATCTCACCGAACTCCTCATGGAGTGGACATAGGCCGGATCTGATCCGCCAGCTCGCACAAAGCTTCGCCGCATAGCCCAGCCCAGCCAGCCCGCTACATGCGACCGGCAATAGACGGGTCGAGCGTCATGGTCTGGAACCGATTGGCCATGAAGTCGTCGTCGAAATACGTGGCGAAGAATTGCGAAACAGGCGAATTCTGCGCAATACCCGCCATACGCGAATACCAGGCATCCAGCGCCATCAACGTCATCACGCCGTCAACGAAAATCAGCGCAAAGCACACCGCCGTCAACGTATAGCGAATTTTCCACGGAATACGCTGAATCATCGCAAGCAAATGCGGCAGAATCAGCTTCACCCACACCAAGCCAAGTATTCCCCAGAAAAACATGTATTTGCCGGATGTGCGCCCATCAATCGACAGCCATTTGCCTGTGTAATCCCACGCGCGAATACCGAACGCAACTTCCATGAACCAGCTGGTGAAATATTCGAACGCGCCGCCAATCACCGCGCTCGCGCAGAAAATCAGCATCCAATTCGACCGCCATAAGTGGTTGAGCAACACCGTCAGAATCACCGCGCCAAAACCGTAGATAGGCGAGAACGGCCCCCACAAAAATCCGGCGCGATCCTGCCATTCGCTGAACAGCACATAGTGGTACAGCGTCTCCACCACCAGACCAAACACGCAACCGACCACAAACAGCCAGAATAAGTTGAAGAAATCCAACGAAATATAGCCTTTGCCAGTCAGATCACGGCCGGCCATGCCCTTCGAAACAGCCGTCTCATACTCGCTGCGCGCATCCAAACGACGAAGCGCGAACTGCAAACGACGCTCCTCGCGCAGCGACGGATCGGCCGTAATATGCAACGCAACCAATACAAGCAGCTGCACGACCGGACTGATCAGATTCACACCCAAACCCTGCAACGACAACGACAATAGGCCTTCCGCAAGCGTGAGCGGAATCATCAAATACGTCCATTGCGCGATATGCCGACGCTTGTTGAGAATCAGCAGCACGCCGAAAACCGCAAGGCATGCGGTGGAGACCAGCAGCACCGCAGCATGAATAACCGACAGAATAGTGGTGAGGTTCAGCGCGTCAAACGCCAGCCTGCCGGAAAGCGCGGCTTGGACTGCATACAGGCAGGAAATCACGATGATCGGCAACGTCACCACGCCTTCGACCAGCATGACGATGCCGTAAATGCGTGCAATCAGCGGCAGTCTACGGTCGGCCGGATTGTCGTCGGCTTCCGCCGATTTTGATTGCGCAATGATTCCGGCCTCTTCGATCGCTGTGATTTCGGTTTCGTCGGCGATGGCCGCGCTCACTTCTTCGGTTCTGCCCATACTATTCGTCCTTCCTTGTACAACGCTACCAAAACCCAATCGCAGTGCGCTACACGAGAGGATTGTTTGTGCGCAACCAGCACAACCTGCGATTGCTGTCTGCACAAGTCACGTGCCATCTCGTAATCACAAGATCGCAGACAACAGACTCGACTTGCGCATGCACAGAATGCAAGTTGTGCGGTCATTAACGGCAAGATTCACAGTTCCGCCGCAGTTTGTCGTGTTTATTTCAGTCATGGGCGGAGCGCATTTACGTCCGTGCCCAAATTTGTCCGAGAACGGGTATTACGATACGGAAGGCGTAGCGCTACGGATAACGTATCGCTACGCGCGAACACGGTCGAACATCCATTGGACTGGGGAGACAATGCGCAACGTACTGCAGATTCTGCGTCGTGACCTCAAACGACTCGTCACCGTACCCGCCGCCTGGGTCATCATGATCGGCATAATCATCATTCCGCCGCTGTACGCATGGTTCAACATCTACGGATTCTGGAATCCGTACGGCAATACCCAAGGCATCAAAGTTGCCGTGGCCAACGTCGACAAAGGCACCGACAACGCCCTGCTCGGCAAAATGAACCTCGGCGACCAGATCGAAGACACGCTGAAAGACAACGACCAGCTTGGCTGGGAATTCATGGGCAAGGCCGAAGCGATGGAAGCGATACAGTCCGGCGACTGCTATGCGGCGATCATCATCCCCTCCAATTTCAGCGAGGATCTCGCCAACGTCGTGACCGACAGCAAGAACCGGCCGACGCTGGAATACTATGTCAACGAAAAATCGAGCCCAATCTCCCCGAAAATCACCGATCAAGGCGCGACCACCGTCGACCGTACCGTCAACAACACCTTCGTCTCCACTGTCAGCGAAGTACTCACTAAAGCCGTGAACTCCGCGAACGGCACCATCAACGGCAAAACCAACTCCTTCGTCAACGAAACCACAGCAGAACTCGACAAAACCCAGAAGAACGTAAACCTCATCCGCTCCACCATCGAAGATCTTGACGCACAGCTCGCCAACGTGCCGCAACAAACGCAATCCGCACGTCAGGCAATGAACGACGTGCAACTGGCCGCAGCAAGCGCCGGCAAGGGCCTGGCGAACACCGCCACCGCCATCGGCACCGCACAGAACGGTCTCAATACCTTCACTTCCAACGCCAACACTGCTTTGGAAAACGGTTCCGGCCTGATTTCGCAGGCCACCAGCGACACCACCACCAGCATCAACAAGGTGACCACAGCCGTCTCTTCCGCGAGCGGAGCCGCACAGCAGGCCGTCAGCAGCATGCAAAGCGTGACCGACCGTAACGCCCAGCTCATCGAGAAGCTCAAGAACGTCAGCGACAACACGCAGTACCAAGACATCATCAAGAAGCTTGAAGACACCAACAACACGGCCGCTGGCACGCTCAACGACCTCAAAACGTTGAGCGAGAACACGCAATCCACGTCCGACAGCGTGTCCAAACTCGCCACCGACTTCAACACCAGCACGCAAAATTCACTGAAAAGCATGGGAGATGCCCGCAACACGTTGAATTCCGGCGCGCTCCCCCAGCTCAACTCAGGCCTGAGCTCGCTCGCCATGACCGCTGGCACGCTGTCTGGCACCGTGACCAGCCAAAACACCATCGTCACCCAAACCTCCGCCGTGCTCGACCAGCTCGACCAGGTAACGAACGACACCCGCACCACCCTGCAGAACACCGACAAGCAGCTTGAACATGTGGAGAACAAGCTCATCACCGTCAGCACCGACCTGAAAGCGCTCGGCAGCGTCGACATGCTGAAAAACCTGACCGGCGGCAGCTCCCTCGACACAGAGAAAATCGCCTCGTTCATGCAGTCCCCCACCGTGATCGACACGAAGAACGTGTACCCGATAAACTCCTACGGTTCCGGCATGGCTCCGCTCATGACCAATCTGGCCCTGTGGGTGGGCGCGTTCGCCTTTGTGGTGATATTCAAGGTGGAAGTCGACGATGAAGGCCTCGAAGGCCTCGACCTGACCGCTTCCGAAAAATATTTCGCCCGCTACATGCTGCTCGGCATCATGGGCGCGGCCCAAGGCACGATCACCACCATCGGCGACCTGCTGCTTGGCGTGCAGACCGTGAACGCACCGCTGTTCGTACTTACCGGCGCCATCACATCGCTGGTATATCTGAGCATCACATTCGCACTATCGACCACGTTCATGCATATCGGCAAGGGATTGTGTGTCGCGTTGGTTATCGTGCAGATTCCGGGCGCTTCCGGCCTGTATCCGATTGAGATGATGCCGAAATTCTTCCGCATGGTCTACCCGTTCGTGCCATTCAGTTATTCGATTGACGCGTTCCGAGAGACGATTGCCGGCTTCTACGATGGGCATTGGCTCAAGTCAATTGGCACGCTGCTGCTGTTCGCCGTGGCCGCATTCTTCATTGGACTTGCGATTCGCCCGCTGCTGGTCAATCTCAACCGCCTGTTCGCCCGTCAAATCAAGGAAAGCGACATGATCATCGGCGAGGAAGTGCAGCTTCCGGAACGCGGATACAACGTGTCCCAAGCCATTCAGGTGCTTGCCGACAAGGGCGGCTACCGTGAGGCGATCGAGGAACGCGCAAGCCGTTTCGCCGAACTGTATCCGAAGCTCAAGCGTGGCGCGCTCATCGCCGGTTTCATTGTGCCAGTGATTCTGGTGCTGATCTTCTCCTTCACCAACGGCGAGAAGAGCGTGGTGCTTGCCACCTGGATCATTTGGGTGCTGCTCATCATCGGATTCCTGATGGTCATCGAATACATGCGTTTCAGCCTGCAACGCCAGGTGGAACTCGGCAGCCTCAGCGACGAAGCGATTCGCGAACAGCTGGTGGAACGTCAAGCTGCGAGACTGCGCCGCAAGAAGCGCGCGCAACAAAACAGGCGAGACAAGTTGATACGCAAGGCACGACGAAGAAAACATGAAACCAAACAGGCGATCGCCAACGTCGCAGGCACCAACCAAGCCGACGCCGACGGCGTCGCAACACTGGTACAGGCCATGAACGCGGCCGGCAACACCGGCACAGCGAGCAACGCCAATCCCAACGGTAACAGCGAAAGGAGCAACGCATGAAAAACATCTGGAAACTGTTCGTCGGCGACGTTCGACGCCTGACCAGCAACATCGTCTCCATCATCATCGTTACCGGACTGGTGGTGATTCCGGGTCTGTTCTCTTGGTTCAACATCAGCGCAAGCTGGAATCCGTTCGCCAATACCGGCAATCTGAAATTCGCCGTCGCCAACGACGATGAAGGCTACAAGTCCGACCTCATTCCAGTAAAGATCAGCATCGGCGACCAAGTAGTCAACACCTTGCGCGCCAACGACCAGATGGACTGGACCTTCACCACCAAAAAAGAGGCCATCGACGGCACCAAATCCGGCAAATACTATGCGGCAGTGGTGATTCCGAAAGATTTCAGCACCCGCATGATGACGTTCTTCACCGCGGACGGCGGCCATGCCACGCTCACCTACTACAACAACGAGAAGAAGAACGCACTCGCCCCAAAGATCACCGGCCAAGGAGCCGACACCGTAGCAGCGCAGATCAACGAAATGTTCTCCGAAACGTTGACGAGCACCGCGCTCAGCATCACCTCGCAGCTGACCGGCGAGCTTGACAAACCGGAATCGCAAGCCACGCTCACCAACTTCAGCAACAACATGGGCAATTTCGCGAACACGCTCACCGACACGTCATCCGCGTTGACCACGTTCAGCTCACTGACATTGAGCGCACAGAACCTGCTCGACAGTTCCAACAGCCTGCTTTCCAACGTGAGCGACAGCGCGAAGAACGCCGGCAACGAGCTCAAACAGTCGAAAAACAGCATCAACGATCTGACCGGAGCCGTCAAAACCAGCACGAACGCTCTCAGCACCGCGTTGAACAGCTCGGCGAACAGCTTCGGCGCGGTCTCCACCGATATTGACAGCGTATTCAACAATGCGGGCACCCAAGCCGGCAATACGGCCACCGCCCTGCGCAATCAGGCCGCAAACGTAACCAAGCAGGCGCAAAGCTACCAGAACATCTACGACGCCCTCGACGAGCTCAGCAACAACAATCTGATGCCGGAAGTCGCGAAAATCGCCATCGATCATCTCAAAACCAACGTGGGCGCGACCATTACGCAACTCAACGATCTAGCGAACTCACTCAACACCAGCGCCGACAATATCGACACGAAAGTGAGCGACACCACAGCCGACCGCGAGCGCGTGAACCAGCTCGCCCAGCAGTCGAAGGCCTCCATCGACGGCATCAAAACCGATTTCGACAGCCAGCTCAAGCCGCAGCTCAACGATATTTCCGATTCGATCAGCAACACGGTCACCGCATTGAGCAGCACGGCCGCCGATCTGAAGGGCGCGTTGGGAGATCTCAACAGCATCACGAAGTCGGCAGACAAGCAGCTGACCAATATTCGCACGGTGCTTGATTCCACCGCCGAAAGCCTCACCAAGGCGGGCACCGCGCTGTCTTCGTTCAATGGCACGCTTTCCGACGCACTGAACAGCGGCAATATGGACACCGTCAAGGAAGTGCTCGGCAATAACACCGATTCACTGGCGGCGGCTCTTGCGGCCCCCGTCCAGGTGAAGCGCACAGCTGTGTTCCCTGTTAAGAATTTCGGCTCGCAGTTGGCGCCGTTCTACACGATTCTTCCGCTATTCGTAGGTTCGCTGCTTATGGCTGTAACGCTGAAACCCGGCGTTTCACGCAAGAACCGTGAGGGTCTTGACAATCCGAAACCGCATCAGCTGTTCCTCGGCCATTATGGCGTGTTCGGTGTGATCGCGCTGCTGCAGAGCACGTTCTCACTGGGCGGCAATCTCCTGTTTCTGCATGTGCAGGCGGTGCATCCATGGCTGTTCATGCTAGCTGGCTGGACGAGCTCCTTGGTGTTCTCGTTCTTCACGTACACGATGGTGGCGAGTTTCGGCAATATAGGCAAGGCTATTGGCGTGCTGGTGCTAGTGGCGCAGATTTCCGGCTCGAATGGCGCATATCCGCTGGCCGTGCTGCCGAAGATCATCAGCGATATCAGCCCGTTCCTGCCGGCCACGCATTCAATTGTGGCGTTGCGTGCGGCAATTGCCGGTATTTACAACAACGATTACTGGCATGCGCTCGGCTCGCTGCTGTTGTTCCTGATTCCGCTGCTGCTGATTGGCTTGGTGCTGCGTATTCCTCTGGTCAAGTTCAACAAGTGGTATGTGGCGAAGGTGGAAAGCACCAAGGTGATCTCATGATTACCGGAGTGCATGAGGCGGTTTCCGAAGCCGTTTCCGATGTGGTTTCCGACGCGGTCAGTGACGTACATGAGGCTGTTCGCAAGGCGCAGAGCCGCCGCGAGCAGCTTCGTGAGCAGACCGATCATAAGATTATGAAGGCCACGCTTGCGATTGTGATTTCCGATGGCGTCGGCGCGGTGACCATCGAAGAGGTCGCTCGTCGTTCCGGCGTTGCGAAAACCACGATTTATCGCCGCTATAAGAATGCTGATGATCTGTTGCGCCGTGTGCAGCTGGAAGTTGCGGGATTACCGGATTTCAGCGATGTCGAGTTGTCGAAAAACGGTTTGCTGACGATGTTGCAACGCATTCAAGGTTGTTTTTTCGACAGCGATTTTGGCTTGAAGGCCGTTGGTGTGGTGCTTTCGTCTGATAACACTTCGTTGAATGCGATTGCCAATCAAGTGCTTGTTCCTGCGGAAAAACGTTTTTCTGAGTTTGTTGAACGCGGCATGAAGGCCGGAGTGTTCCGTAATGGATTGGACCCGCAATTCCTGTTCAGCACGATACTCGGCTCTATGCTCGCCTGTAAGGCGTTGCATGGCGATGCGAGTATTCCTTGGCCTGAGAACATGGCGGCCGTTCTGTGGCCCGTTATGGCCGTCTGAAAGGCATCACAGAGCAGACTGCCATAGTAATCTGAAACTTAGTGAGCGCCCCCGCTACGGCCTTTGATCACTCTTTGGGTGAGGCTGTAGCCGAGGCGCTCATTGTACGTTTGCGGGGCTTTTCGCCGCTACTGGCCCTACTGGATCGACGCTTCCTGACGGGCCACATCCAACGCCTTGTTGAACGCTTCCGACGTCCAGCTGGCACCGGCCACCTTGTCTACCTTGAGGTCTTTGAGCGGCTTGCCGTCCACCACGCCGTTGATGGCTTCGGCGAACGCATTCTGGTGCTTTTTGGAGATGGACGTGAACGGATGCCCGATAACCTCCACATTGGTGACGGTCTGGTCTTTGACCGTCACATGCACGTCGATAGTGTCTTCGCTCACCGGCCCGTACTGGCCGTTGATCGAGTAGGTACCGTCGGCGTAGTTGCCGGTGTCTTGCTTGTCGGATGTAGTGCTGTTCGGATCGTCGGCATTGTTTTTGACGTCCGTATCCGCAGAATCGCCGGAGTCGGTGGCACTACCGCTGTTCTTTGAATTTTCTTCCTGCGATTGCACGCTTTCGCCGGAATTTCCGGCATATTCATCGTCCATTGGCGTCGCCGTGGGTTCGCCGCATGCCGACAGCAATGCAAGGCTTGCCGCAGACAGTGCGATTACTTTGATCGCATTCGATGATTCGTTGCTCATGTTCGCTCCGTACGATTCGTCAGTGCTATGGCTTGGATTATTCGGCTGATTTCAGCTTATTCCTCGCCACCGGTTTTCGCGGCTTTGGTCGGATCGGCGAAGCTGATGGCCGTCTCGCCATTCTGTGCGCCTTCCGTAGTGGAACCGGTGTATGCCGGCTTGCCACCCGCCTGCTCGTAGGCCTTCCGTGCGGCCTCATCATTCCACTTCTCGCCGACGAGCACGCCATGGTTGAGCATAATCTCGCGCTGGGCACAAGATGCGACGAGCGCATCATGGGTCACGACGATGATGGTAGTGCCCTGCTCGTGCAGCTGACGGAACAGGTCAAGCACGATTTTCTCGTTCTTCTCATCCAAATTGCCGGTCGGTTCGTCCGCAAGAATCAATTTCGGGCAGTTGATGAGCGCACGTGCGATGCACACGCGCTGCTGTTCGCCACCGGAAAGCTGGCCGGGCAGATGGTGGGCACGCTCCTTCAAACCGACGCGTTCCAACGCTTCCAACGCCTGCTGCTCGTTGACTACGGAATGATAGTACTGTGCCACCATCACGTTTTCCACAGCCGTCAGATGCGGTACCAGATAGAACTTCTGGAACACCAATCCGATCATGTTCTTACGCACGTCGGCAAGCTGCTTGGCGTTCAAATCCTCCAACTTGCGGCCTTCCAGCATGACGGAACCCTTTGAAGGCGTGTCCATACAGCCAATCATGTTCATCAGCGTGGTTTTACCGGAACCCGACGAACCGACAATCGCAAGCCATTCACCTTGCGGAACGGTCAAAGTCAAATCGTCGACGGCACGCAAATCGCCGTAAATCTTGGAAATATGATCCAATTCAAGCAACATATTCAACGTATTCTCGGAACTCATGATTATTCCTCCCTCAAAACGATGGCGGGGTCGATACGGGTTGCGCGGCGAACCGGCGGAATGGATGCGATGACGGCGATAAGCACGCTCAACAGCAGCGAAGCGACGCCCAACAGCCAGTTGAAACCAATGGCACGCTCGAATACGGACACGCACAGCACGCGGGCCAGCAAGTAGCCGATGATAGTGCCGACCAGGCCGCCAATCAGTCCGTAGATGGCGGATTCCACATAGAATTCGATGCCGATGGCCTGCGACGATGCGCCCAACGCTTTGCGCAAGCCGATTTCGTTGCGTCGCTGAGACACGATGGAACTGATGGTGGTGCCCACGCCGACCAGCGTCAGCACGAGCACGACCAGCGACACGATCCAGAACAGGGTTTGCAGCATGGCGATGATGCGGGTGTCGGATGAGGTGATTTTGGTGACGGTCTGCGCTTTCACGCCGGTTGACGGATTCGCATTGATTGATTTGACGACGTCGTTGAGTTCGCTACCTACCGCATTGACGGAATATTCGATCACGTCCGCACCGCGTTTGGAACCGGCCAGTTTGGCCACGTCAGCATTGACTGCGTAGACGATTTCGTCTTCGCTGCCGCCCGTATCGACGATGCCTCCGACACGGAATTCGGTGCCGGTGTTCTCCATAATGTCGGACGAAACGCGGCCGTTTTCCATGGCTTGCGCTTCGGTTTGGCCAAGAGCGCTGGAATTCTGCGCATCGTCGGATGCGCGGTAGCCGATGGTCACGGTCGAACCGATGGAGACGCCGAGCGCGTCGGCCACGTCACGGCCGAGCATCACATTGCCTTCGCTGGGCCAATCGCCAGTCACATTCCAATGATGGTTGAGCGCTTTCACATCTTTGGTCGTGATGCCGGCCAGCGTGTATGGCGCCGAGTTTATGCGCACGCTTTCATACCGGTAGGCGGCAGAACGGGCGCTGTATGAACCTTTCACCATCTGGTTCAACGCTTTGGTGGTATCGGTGTCGATGCCGTTGGACTTTTCGGTTGATTCGGATGGTGTGACGATAAGATTCGCGCCATACGCGCGCATTTCCTCGTTCATCTGCTGTGGAACGGCAATACACGTTGCAGCAAGGCAGAACAGCGTGGCAGCACCCACCATGGAGGCGATCACCGCCATAACGGCTCGCGAACGACGGCGGAACACCGCGCCCCACAGCATGGTGAAGAACATCTTGCGATTAGTCATCTCATGCCCCTTACGGACTGTCTTGAACTCACCTACCATGCAACACCTCCGCGGACGAACAGCACAGTGTGCCGTTCGTGACCGAGGCCGCAGCCGCGGCCGAGTTTACGGAACTCAGGTTGGAATCAGCGGCCATGCAACACCTCCGCGGGTTTGAGTCCCAAAATCGAACGGATCGACGAGAACGAGGCGATCAGCACGGTAAGCGTCAGCAGCACAAACACCAGCACAAACACCATCGGACGCATCGTAATGCCGGAACCGAATACCACGTGTCCCACAATCTGCGCAACACAGGAACCCAACAGCGCACCAACAATCGCGCCAACCAACGAAATCACAGCCGTCTCAGCGAGCATCAGGCGGGAAACCGCACCATCGGTGGCACCAATCGCCTTCAGCAACGCCAATTCGGAACCGCGCTCACCAATCGAGGCGGCCATCAGATTCGCCACTGCAATAGCGGCCGCAACCAACGAAAGCACGGTCATCAGCACCATCACCGCCTGCGTTTTCTGCAGCACATCGCCCTGCAATGCGGCCACCTGACGCACCTGCTTGGCTACGGAACCGGGAATAACCTCTTCGATCTGGTAGGCGATGGACGAAGGGTACGCGGTGCAATACCATGTTTCCCACTCGTCTTGCGTGAGCGCGTTCGGATTCTTCGACGCCTTACGCGCCAAATCATTGTCTGGCGTGGTCAGCGCTTTGACTTCGATCTTGTCAATGGAATCAGGCAGATTCGCAAGCACCTGCGCGGTGAATGACGGAATGTACATCGCGTTGTTGTCGCTATCGCCAGAATCGTAAATGCCGGTGATAGTGATCTGCTGCTTGTTGCGGCTACCGTCGGCGGTGGTTTTGTAGAGGGTTACGGTGTCTCCCGTGGCCACGCCGAGCTTGGATGCGAGCGTAGTGCCGATCAGACCTTGCGCGCTATCATCTTTCGGCCAAGAGCCGTCAAGCTTCCACCACGAACGCATGCCGTTCATACCCGCCACCGTGGATTCGCCGGAATCCATGTGCAGGGTCTTCGCGAACCATGTGCCTACAATCGGCACTCCGGACGCCTTACAGGAGCTGGAATCCGCCGATGCCGCCGATTCGGACGCGCAGTTCACGTCAGCATGGATATTAAGTTCGGGGGCAAAATTCGTGATATTGAACGCCCAGAAGATGGTTTTGATCTTCGGCACATCCGATTCCTTCAAAAATGTGGTCGGATCGGATTCGGAAGTACCGGAAGCGCTGCTGTCAGCGTCACCACCCGTGTTGTACAGGTCGTTGACGACGGCATCAGCTTTGGGCTGCACGATGATGTTGGAACCGTACGTCGACAGTTCGGCGTTCAGCTTGTCTCCAACGTCGAACACCACGCCCAACATGGCCACGCTGACCGTGGCCGACAGGCACACGGTGACCGCAATCAGCAGTCTGCGTTTGAACTGCCTGCTGAACGAGCGGAAAATCATTCGAAGAAAAAACATGACTACCTCTTTCCGCTCACTGGAAATGCGTCGACAATGCGTCGAGCGTTGAAGTTTGAATTACGATTTTGCCGGATTCAACCTGATAATCGAACGGCACAGGATTGCAGCCGCCCTTGAACCCGATAGTGGCGAGGTTGATGGCGACATCGCACTTCTTGCAGATGATCTTGCCATCCTTCTCGTAATAGCCCGCGTCACCGCAGTTATCACAAGCATCAAGACCGACACCGTACGCTCCACCATTCTTCTTGATGATGATGAAACGCATCACTGTGCCGTCTTTCGCCTTGTATTGGAAGCGATGCAGATGACCGTCGTTGATTTGGCTGAATTTGATGGTGGCCACGCCGTCGCTCAGCGAATAATCCTCAGGCGGAGACAGCGTAATAACCCTCTTCGTTTGCGCCACACCATATGTGAGCACGAACATGATGCCAATCATCGCAACAAGGCTCCATGCGCCGGCCGCCTTCGCCCGACGACGGAACGCGATATGCGATCGCACAATGGCCTCATTGGCACCTTCCGGCTTGATTTTGAAGCCCATCACAATGCTGGCGGCCACCGGAATAATGAACACCAACACCATGGCAATGACCATATGACGCTGATGATTAATGCACCATACCAACGCCAGGAACGCTTCCGTAGGGAAATGAACGATGCGCTTGGACTGCAGAATCTGCGCAAGATCAGTGAAATGCGAAACAAACAGCAGCGCAATCAGCAGCAGCACGGCCGTAGTGAACGACCAACGAATCGCAGTGGAACGCATCGTACGGAAAATCAACGCCGCAACAATCGCAGTGACCGCACCCAATACGAAACCAAGCGCACGAAGCAGCATATCCGAAGTGAAGATCGGATCTCCCGGCTCCACGAAAATCGTTAAACGCAAAACTACATCAGGCAACGCACGGAAGGTGGTGGCGGCAATCGCAAGAGCGCCAATCGCATTCGCAATATCAAGCAACGCGCGATGATCATGCCAATTCGTAGTGATGCGACGCGCGAACAGCACAACAACGAACACTGCGACATCGAAAATCACACAACACCACAACGTGGGGTAATTGACGAACGTACGCTGATTGATCACCGCGGCCGCACGCAACGCGGCGAACACAATGGCACCCGCGAATCCGATAATGAAGCCCGCAAGACGCCAGTACGCGCTCAACGGCTTGTCACGACCCTCACCGACCGTGAGCATCACGTTCAGCGCCATAATCAGCAAAGCCGGTGCCAGCGTTCCCTGCAACACCGTGACGTACTGCGTCAGCATCTCACACCTTTCGTCGTATATCCCTGTCAAAGCCTAGTGAATTCAGCGCGCAAAAGGAACCCCCTTACCAAGATTCCCAAAAAAGCGCGTTATCTCCCAAAAGCGCATCCCCTAAAACGCAAGAGAGCGGCTGCCTGGATGGTTGTTCAACCGTAGACTCGGCCAAACGGCCTTAAGTACGTCGAACGACTATCCAAGCAACCGCGAACGCCGTACCCATATTCGCGCTACTTGCATACGTTTCGCGATACGGGAACGGCGTTGATCACGAGTTGAATCCCAACATGAATTCAGGCTTACATCCAAACCGTTTCGCTTGGCATGTGCCGGAATTCACGTTCCGGATCACCACTCCTGCGGGGTGTAGTTCCACTCCGGGAAAGTGACCTCGAGCGGCTCGGTCCAGAAGCGGCCCTCAACGCCGGTTTCCGGATCAACGTGCAGCATCCAACCCTTCTTCTCCGGGGATTCGATCTTCAGCACGAGCTTGTAGGAGCCAGCTTCGTCGAGCTTGATGTTGGCGCCGTAGTGCGGGCCATCGGAAGCGTTCATCTGCATGAAGGTACCGGAATCAACGGTCTCGTTGTTCGCGTTGTTGATGATCTCGTAGTTCACGGTCAGATCCGGCACGAAGTCGCCCTTGCCGTAGCCGAGCTTAGTGCCCTTCTCGTTGGCGTGAATGTCGGCTTCCAAGTGGAAGGAAGCGTCGGCAGCCTTCAGGCCCATGCCGGACGGTTCCATATCGATCGGCTGGAAGTACACGGCGTTGACGGTCAGAGCGTCAACATCCTGATCGGAGTGCTTCTCGTCGACCTGGATCTCTTCGAAGCCGGCATTGGAGCTGTCGTCAGCGCTGGAATCGCTGGAGCTGTCGGTGGCGTTCGAAGTGGAGGTGTCGGACTTGGCGTCGGATGCGGAATCGTTGGAGTTGCCGCATGCGGACAGGGAGAAAGCCATGGAGCCGGCCAGCAGGATGCCGAGCAGGGCGGCGATCTTCTTATTCTTCATTGTGTTCTCTTCCTTTTCTTTGGTTCCTCGAGGAACGTTGGGAACTTATGGAAATCTCTAAATCTTTACTTGTGATTATTGATTGGCGCTTACTTAGCCTGTTCCGCTTGTGCGGCCAACTTCATCCTGTGTTTCTTGATGAAGCCGACCACGAACAGCGCAACCACCGCGATCGCAGCAATCACCTGTGCCGCAATCGTTTCGACGTACGGATACAAGCCGATCCAATCGTTAGTTGGCACAATGCTCAAGTAGGTACCTTCAATAAGATCACCCTCGATGAGCGCATGGATGCCGCCACCCGCGAAAATGACAACCAATGCAGCCATCAAAATCGAAGTTACGAGGAAGAACGGGCCGATCGGAATCTTCACCGAAGTGAATCGCAAGATCAGGAAGATGACGATCAGCACCGCGGCTGCGGTCAGACCGCCAACCCACATGCCGTGCGCATCCTGGCTCATGGAGTAGATGGACTCGTAGAAGATCACCGTTTCGGCACCCTCACGGAACACGGCAAGGAAGCTCAGCATGGCAAGCGAGGTGACCATGCCCAAGCCCAGGCCCTGACCGGATTCGACCTTGCTTTGCGCGCCGGCAACAACAGCTTCGGTCTTGTTCCTGATGTAGTTGTTCCACGCTTCCACGGAGCTCTTGTTGAGCATCCAGTTGCTGGTCCACAGCAGCATGAGGGTGGCGATAAGCGCACACACGCCTTCGGAAATCTCCTGAATCGGGCCGGAACCGCCGAACAGGAACGTGAAGAGCACGGCAACCAGACCGGAGCCGGCCAGACCTGCGATCACACCAAGGTAGATCCACTTGGTGAAACGCTTGTTGCCGGACTTCACCAGGTAGGCGATTACTGCGGCCACCACCAGCAGCGCTTCGAGGCCTTCACGGATCAGAATGAGGAACGCCTGACCGGCGGAACTGGTAACGAGCTTGGTGAAGCCGTTGACATTGCCGGACGCACCACTATCGAGGATGGCCGCGTCTTTCACGAGCCAGCTCTTCAAATCGTCGACGAGCTGCTTGATTTCCTTGTCGGAACCGCCGTCGCGCATGGTCTTACGAGTCATCTTGAACTGGTATTCGACCTGCGAAACACGGTCGCCGGAAATCGCGTTCATCACGTTCTTTTCGAAGCCGAGCTTCTCGTAGTACTGGTAGTAGGCGTTGTTGACGAGCGTGGCGCCTTCGTCCCCCTTGTCAGCAGCGGCAGCCTCGTATGCCTGGTCGAGAATAACGGTCATTTCGTTGGCAACCTCACTCCACGTGCGGTCGCCTTTGCCTTTGGACGAATTCTTCTTGGCCGCGTCGAGCTTCTTGCGCTCTTCCGCGGTTTGCGCGGCACGCTGCTTCGCGTATTCCTTAGGATTGGCGAGGTCTGCGTTCGCATCGAGCGTTTGCGCGGTTGCGTTGATTTCGGCGGTCAGCGCGTCGATTTTGGTTGCGATGGCGTCGCCTTGGTCCTGCTGATAGGCAAGCCCTTCAAGATCGGTGAATTGCTGTAGCAGTTCCTTCTGCTTGTCGGCGCTGATAGTGTCGTTGACGGCTTTCGAGAAGTTGGATGCGTCGTAACCGATCCAATGCGCGGTCTGGAAATCGGTGCCAGCCTGACCGTAATTGCCGTCATTATAGTCTTTTTCGGCGGTTGCAAGCTGGTCTTCGATATTCTTCGCAGCGGCAGTCCAGGAATCAAAATTCGTTTGACCGTCATCGGCGGCGATTGCCGACTGCGGAACCGCGGTAGTCGCGAAAAGCGTGGCGAGCGCAATCATCAGCGCGGCGACGAGCGTGACGAGACGGCCGGAAGCCGAGACTCGCGGATCGCACGGATCATAGGAACCGGTTGCGTAGCGCTGCGCAACGCGAGATGACATGTTCCAAACCTTCCTTCTCAAAACTTTTCAGTGTGCGACGTGCGCACCGAAAGCCAAGATAAAACGAAAGTTTTTTAAAGAACAGTCTTGATTTTTAATTTGTTCTGATGTATCGAGTATGGAGAATCGGCGGAATTCCGCCATTCCTGTTTTTACCATCTTCGGCGTGTCGTCTCACATAGTGGCACACTCGCAGCATGCTTGTTGAATTCGACGCGCCGGACGTTCCGCAGCCAAGCACCAGCATCGACGAAACGGGCACATAAGGCCTCACTCTCAACGAACGAACGCGCTAGCATCAGGATTATGGATGCTTCCGTTTCGCTCGTGCAGCGCATGCCCTACACCACCGCGTTTCCCAAGGCGCTCGGCACCGGTTTGCTGGTTTCGACCGCCCGCCCGGTTTCCACGGACCTGCGTGCCAAAATGGAACGACTCATCGACGGATACGAGCATGTGCTTTCGCGATTCCGCGCCGATTCGCTGGTTACGCGCATCGGAAACGCGGAGCATGGCGGGCATTTCGATTTTCCCAATTGGGCCGGCCCACTGTTTGATTTGTACGACGCACTACACGACGTCACACGCGGCGCGATCGACCCGTGCGTGGGTGAGGATCTGATTCGTCTCGGTTACGATCCCACGCTGAGCTTCACCGTCGAAACCGACGCCGTCGAGCGCTTGGGCGCTTTGCGCGGACGCCCTGTATGGGGGCACGACGTAGTACGTTCAGACGGTACGACATTGGTCACGCATGGCTCGGTTCATTTGGATTTCGGCGCGTGTGGCAAAGGCTATCTGGTTGATTTGTTGGGTGGTTTGTTGGGTGGTTTGGAACCGTCATGTGTGCCTCATGAACCGCACCCACAGCACGCCATGCGGAAGGATTCGGCGCACACTGCTGGGGCAACAGATTTCAATCGAGAGAACACCTTCCCGGAATTTGTGATTGATGCTGGAGGCGACCTGCTAGTACACACGTCCAGCCCGATTCGTGTGGCGCTTGAGGATCCGGACGATTCGTCCCGTGCGGTGGGCGTGGCAGAGATTTGCGATGGCGCGCTCTGTGCGAGTGCGCCCAGTCGCCGCCATTGGGAGGTGGCGGTTGACGAACGGACACATCTGGCTATTCATCATCTGCTCAACGCCGTCGAGGGCCTGCCCGCGCAGCAGATGGAGGCCACGTGGATTACTGTGCAATCCACGTTGGTCGTCGACTATCCGACTGCGGTGGCAGACGGTTTGGCTACGGCGCTGTTCGTTGCCGATCCGAACGAGCTGAGCAACACTTTTGCCTTCGATTGCGCCACGTTGGACGCCGACCGTCACGCCACCATCAGCGCCGGTTTTCCCGGCCGCTTCTTCTGATCGTCAGCCGGCTCAAGCAAGCCAACCAAAGCACCCCACTTAAGCCAGCCACTCAGCCGCTCAGTCGATCAGCGTGAACTGGCTGTTATAGATGTCGGCGTAGAAGCCGTTTCTAGCGAGCAGTTCCTCGTGGGTGCCGCGTTCCACAATGTCGCCGCCGTTCATCACCAAAATCATGTCGGCGTCGCGGATGGTGGACAGTCGGTGCGCGATCACGAAGCTCGTGCGTCCCACCGTCAGTGCGTCCATGGCCTTCTGAATCAACTCCTCGGTACGGGTATCCACGGAGGACGTGGCCTCGTCGAGAATCAGAATCGGCGCGTCCTCAACCATGGCGCGGGCGATTGTCAGCAGCTGCTTCTGACCTTGCGAAAGCGACGCCTTGTCGTCGAGCACAGTGTCGTAGCCATTCGGCAGAGACATGATGTAGCGGTGCAGGCCGACGGCTTTGCAGGCGGCTACAATCTGCTCGTCAGTGACGCCCGGCTTCGAGTATGCGATGTTTTCACGCACCGTTCCACGGAACACCCACGTGTCCTGCAATACCATCGAGAACTGGTCGTGCACATTCCAGCGCGGAACCGACTTGGTGTCGACGCCGTCGATCGAAATCGTGCCGCCGGAAATCTCGTAGAACCGCATCAGCAGGTTGACCATCGTGGTCTTGCCGGCACCGGTCGGACCTACGATGGCCACCTTCTGGCCGGCCTTCACCGACGCAGAGAAGTTGTGGATGATCGTCTTGTCCGGGTCGTAGCCGAACCGCACGTGGCTGAATTCCACATCGCCACGCACCGGCTGCGGCTTGCCATCCACACCGACACCCAGCAGTGCTTTCTTGCCGGATTCGTCGGCCAGCTCCGGCTCTTCCAGGAAACCGAAGACGCGTTCGGAAGCGGCAGCGCAGCGCTGCAGGTTCTGGAACGCCTGCGCGAACTGGGAAAGCGGCTGCGTGAACAGACGAATGTACATCATGAACGCCACGATCACGCCGAATTCGATCTTGCCGTCCATGGCCAGCACCGCGCCGACCACGCACACGACCACGTAACCGAAGTTGCCGATGAAGTTCATGAGCGGCATCATCAGGCCGGAGAGGAACTGGCTCTTCCAGCCGGAGACGTACAGATCATCGTTGTATTTCTCGAACTGTTCGATGGAGTCCTCTTCGCCGCAATACGCCTTGACCACGGTGTGGCCGGTGTACATTTCCTCAACGTGCCCGTTCACATCTCCCAACGCGATCTGCTGTCGGGTGAAGTACTTCTGCGAGGCGACCATGATTACGCCCATGACCACCAGGCCAAGCAACGCGGAACCGATGGCGCACAGCGTCATGATCACGTTGTTGTAGAACATCATGATGAGCGCGCCGACGAACAGCGTGATTGAAGTGATCAGCGAGCCGACCGACTGGCCGAGCGTCTGGCCGATCGCGTCCACATCGTTGGTGATGCGGCTGAGCACATCGCCATAGCTGACCTTGTCGAAATATTTGAGCGGCAGGCGATTAATCTTCTTACTGATCGCCTCACGCAGCTCCTGCGCGGTGCGCTGCGTAACGTTGGCCATCAACCAGCTCTGCAGGTAGCTCAGCAGCGCGTACCCAACATACAGCGCGACAAGCAGCCATGCGATGCGCGAAACAGCATCCATATCAATCGAGTTCATGACCGGCCTGCCATGCACCATGGCCGGCAGTCCCTTCGTGATCTCGTTGGTCATGTCTTTGAGCTTGTCCGGTCCGACAATCTGGCAGATCGTGCCGGCTGCACCCAGAATCAGGGCGAAAATCATCACAGGAATGTAGTGACGGCAGAATTTCGCCAGTTTGCTCATCACACCGCCGAAATTCTTCGGCTTTTCCACAGGTCCGCGAGAGCGTCCCATTGGTCCTCTTGCCATGTTGGTCCTCCCCTTCAGCGATTCAACTCGTCTTCGCTCAACTGCGATTCGGCGATCTGCCGGTATACTTCGCAGTTGTCGAGCAGTTCGTGGTGCGTACCTTGGCCAACGACTTTGCCATCGTCGAGCACGATGATGCGGTCGGCGTTCATAATGGTGCCGATGCGCTGCGCGACGATGAGTTTCGTGGAATCCTTCGCTTCCCGTTCGAGCGCGTCGCGTACGGCGCGATCGGTCTTGAAATCAAGCGCGGAGAAGGAGTCGTCGAAAATCAGGATTTCCGGATGACGGTAAACGGCGCGTGCGATCGACAGGCGCTGTTTCTGCCCGCCCGACACGTTGGAACCACCCTGCGCAATGCCGGAATCGTATTTCTTGTCCTTCTTGTCGATGAATTCCGTGGCCTGCGCGACATCGCATGCCGTCTTCACGTCGGCGTCGTTGCGTTCCGTATCTCCGTACGCGACATTGCTGGCAATCGTTCCTTTGAACAGGAACGACTGCTGCGGCACGTAGCCGATCTTGTCGCGCAACGCCTTGAGCGTGTAGTCGCGCACGTCAACGCCGTCGACGAGAACCTCGCCTTGCGTCGCGTCATAAAAGCGCGGCACGAGGTTGATGAGAGACGATTTTCCGGAGCCGGTCGAGCCGATGAATGCGACCGTTTCGCCCTTCTTGGCTGTGAAATTGACGCCTTCCAACATAGCTTGACGCGAATCGGGGTAGGCGAAGCTCACGTTGCGGAATTCGATTTCGCCTTCCATGCCAGGCTTGCCGGCGGTCTTCACACCGTCGGCGACCATCGGATCGGTGTCGATGACTTCGAGCACGCGCTGCGCGGACACGTCGGCGCGTGGCCAGAGCACGAACACCATGCTCAGCAGCAGGAAGCTCATGATCACCTGGATGGAGTAGCTGGAGAACACCACCATGTTGGAGAAGGTGGTGAGCTTGTCGAGCGCTTCGGCGGCGTCGATGAGGTAGGCGCCGATCCAGTAGACGGCCAGCATCAGACCGTTCATGACGGTGTTCATCAACGGCATCATGATGGCCATGGAGCGGTTGGTGAACAGCTGGGTCTCGGTGAGTTCCTTGTTGGCCTCGGTGAACTTGTCTTCCTGATACTCCTCGGCGTTGTATGCGCGCACCACGCGCAGGCCGGTGAGGTTCTCGCGCGCCACGAGGTTGATATTGTCGGTCAGGCGCTGCATGGCCTTGAACTTCGGCATGACGAAGCTCATGATCACGCCGATCACCGCCAGCAGCACGGCTACTGCGATGCCAGTGGCGAACGTCCATTCAAGGCCTTTGTTCGCGATTTTGCATACGGCCCACACGGCCATGATCGGCGCTTTGACCAGCATCATCAGACCCATGGTCACGAACATCTGGATCTGCGTGATGTCGTTCGTGGAGCGGGTGATGAGCGATGCGGTGGAGAAACGGTTCATTTCCGCCGGTCCGAAGTTTTCCACCTTCTTGAATTCGAGCGAGCGCAGACGTTGGCTGAACGACGCGCCGACGCGCGCGGCGATGAAGCCGGTGACGACCGCGCACGCCACCGATCCGAGCGAGACGAGCAGCATTTTGCCGCCCGCTATCCAGATATCACTCATTTCACTGCCTGGCGTTTCCACGAGCTGCGTGATGTCGGCCATGTAATCCGGTAGCGTCAGATCGAACCAGATCTGACCGACGATGCTGACCAGTGCAATGAGCATCTGGACTATCTCCGCTTTGGAGAGGTATCGCACAATGCGAAGCATGCTTGGTTCCTTCTCTTACGTTTTGTTGGCTTGGTTAATTCGGTTAGCTGATTTGCGATTATCGAATCGCGATTGTTTACACTGTAAATTTCTTGCAGTGTGAAGTATTATGCAACTTCCTGCGTGTTTTCTGAGAATGCCTTGGCGACCTCTTCTGGGGTCGGACGCGGCTTGCCGGGCATGCACAGCGACATGTACGTGGTGAATTCCTCGGTAAGCTCAACGAATTCGCGCGCGCGTCGCTCCCCCATTTGCGAGAAGATCCAGCAGATCGCCTCTCGCATGCTTTCGCGCTGACGTTCGGCGCGCTCCCTGCCGGCTTCGGTAAGGCCCACGTGCACCACACGGCGATCGTCAGGGTCGGATTCGCGCGTGATCTGGCCTTTTTTCTCCAGTGCGGACAACAGTGCGGACACGCGTCCGGTGGTGGTCTTCATCGAAGCGGCGAGTTGCGATGGCGTCAGCGGGCCCTTCCTATACAGTTCCTGCACCGCAAAGGGTTCACCCTTCGCGCCTTTCGCCATCTCCTGCTGCATGCGCGAGCGTTTATCCCATGTGCTGGTCGCCAATTCGTGGAATAGTTCCTCTTCAAAACCCACGCGGCACCTCCTTACGTTGCAATCGCCGTCATAATATCTTACAGTGTAAACAATTTATATCGTAAGTTATTTTCGGGTGATTCTGCGGTGCGCAGAAGGCCGAGATGGTACGAAAGCCGCGGAAATTACGAAAGAGACGAAAATGGCCGCGGCCCGAATCGCAATTATTGTGCGGAATCGGGCGCGGCCAACCGTACGGGCTGCTTGAAACTCAGCCGCGACGGGCGTCGACTGACGCGTTCAGCATCGCCAGTTCATCCGGTGTAAGCGTCAATTCGGCGGCGGCAAAGGAATCGTTGATCTCCTGAGGATTGCGGGCGCTAGGAATGGTGAACAGACGTTCGTAACGAGTCAATTCCCATGCCAGCACCACGCGCTGGTAGGAGCAGCCATGATTGCCTGCGACTTCACGGAACGGATCGTACGCGCGCTGGTCGAACGCGTCAAGAAAGCCTCCGAGCGGACTCCAACAAACGAATGCAAGCCCCAACTCCTTGCAGTGCTCCATCGTACGCTCAGGATCAGGGTGCGATGGCGAGAACTGGTTCTGCACGGCGATCAATCCGTTGCCGATAATGCTGCGCGCAAGATCGATCTGCTCGTTATCCACACGGGAGATGCCCGCATATTTGATCACGCCTTCGTCGAGCAGCTGTTTCAACGCGCCACATTGATCTTCGTAAGGAACCGCGGGATCGGGGCCGTGCGAATACAACAGGTCGAGCGTATCGACGCCCAAGTGCAGCGCGGATTCCTTGGCGTCACGAATCATAGTTTCGGGGCGCGAATCCGCCATCCACCCGTATTGACTTCCCGCCGCCTGCAAATGCTGGCGTTCCTCGCCAGGCCGACGGCCGCATCCCTCAGAATCCCGCCCCTGAGTGTCCGATTCTGGTGAATCGGACATCTGTACTCCAAATCCGGCACCCTGTTTGTCCGATTCTCCAGAATCGGACACAGGAGCAACAAAAGCGGGGACCTCCATGGTGCGTCGATAGCCAGTTTTCGTGGCGACCAGCACTTCATCTCGGGGGCCATTCCACGAAGCGAGCGCATCACGCACCAACTTTTCGCCGTACCCCAAATCTTTCGCAGTGCCAGTGCCAGGCTCGCTCGGCAGATAATATGACCAAGCCGTATCCAAATAGCGAACGCCCGCGTCCAAACCGGCGTGAATCGTACGAATCGCAGTATCGCGATCCGGACGCCCCTCAATCGCCAAAGCCATCGTTCCCATGCCGAGCCGAGGAATCGTAAATCCTGCCAACTCACCGTTCATCATCATCTTCCCCTTCCTTGCAAGCACGCAGCCGATTCGCACATGTTCACATCAAGACTAACCCAACGTGAACCGGCACAAGCTTGTCGGGCGCGTGCGCGAAGATAAAGGCACAACCGAACGGGAGCCGAAAGGCTGAGAGGGAGCTCATAAAGCTTCGACCGAGGACTTGATGCGGGTAATGCCGCCGTAAGGAGACGGGTTGTTCGCGCCGCAAGGCGTATCTCATCTTCCGTTCGCGATAACCGAATATCGCGTGATTAGGGTCACGGAGGGGCGCACCACCTCATAGGGTACGGTTCCTTCGGCGACCCTTTTTTCGTACCAGCACTGAGTGTCCGATTCTGCAGAAACGGACATTTGGAGCACAGGAAGCATGTGTCACGACAGACACAGAAGGGAACCGCAATGATCATCAACGGTAAGGAAGAGAACATCGCCACGCCAATCACCGTGGCCGAACTCATCGAAAGCAAGGGATTGCGCGCCGACCGCGTGGCTGTTGAGCTCAACGGCGAAATCGTGCCTCGCACCCAGCGTGCGCAGACGCAGCTCAAGGGCACCGATACGTTGGAAATCGTCACGTTCGTGCAGGGCGGCTGAACCACTTTCAAAATTTCTTGCGATTACAACCGGCGCAATATACGCGTAACAATCGCAAGAACATACAAAACACAACCAACCCGGCAAAAACAACACACGAACGGAAAACGAGAATACGAGAACAACCATGACTTTTGAACCATCCATATCGCAGGCGCAGATCGACGCCCGCCAGCATGCTTTCGACAACCAGCCCGACCCGACCACGCTCGTCAGCCGCGAAGAAATCCGCGCGGCCCTGCTCGACCGCCATACCGCGGCCACGCAAGACAAGCTCGACGCGGCGCACGTGGCCATTTGCGGCTGCGGCGGCCTCGGATCCACCATTGCGGTGGCGTTGACCCGCATTGGCGTCGGTCACCTGCATTTGATTGATTTTGATCGCGTGGATATGACGAATCTGAATCGTCAGCAGTATTTTTTGAAGGATCTTGGGCAGTACAAGACGGAAGCATTGCGCAGTAACTTGCGTCAGATCAATCCTTTTATCGATATCACCATTGATACCGTGAAAGTGACCGACGAGAACGTGCCGATGCTGTTCAACAATGAAGATATTATTTGCGAAGCGTTCGACGTGCCGGAAAACAAGACGATGCTGGTGAATGCCGTACTTGAGAATCTGCCGAACAAGAAGCTGGTGAGTGCTTCTGGAATGGCGGGATTCCGCAGTTCCAATTTGGTGAATACTCGTCGCGTTTCGAAGAATTTCTACTTCTGCGGCGACGGCGAAACCGCTCCGGTGCCGGGCGCTGGTCTGATGGCACCGCGCGTGGGTGTTGTCGCCTGCCACGAAGCCAATATGATCACTCGCTTGATTCTCGGCGAAGAAGACGCCTGACAGCGAAACGCAAACGCAAGTTGCAATCGCAAATCGCAACGAATGACACGACACTAATCGCATAGTAAGGATTAACCATGAGCACCGAAAACACGATCACCACCGCGGAAAAAGATTTCGCAGCGGCACCGAATGCCACACTCGACGAGCTGGTCGGCACCACCACGAACACCGCACTGCTGCCGGAACCGGATGCGCACGCGTATGACGAAATCGCCACCGGCGACGCTGACCCGCTGATCCTCGGCGGACACAAGTTCACGAGCCGTTTCATTCTCGGTTCCGGCCGCTACGATCTGAACCTCATCAAGGCGACCATTGAGAACGCGGGTACGCAAATCGTCACCATGGCGTTGCGTCGCTGCCGTACCACCGAAAACAATCTGCTCGACTACATTCCGAAGGGCATCACCATGCTGCCGAACACGTCCGGCGCACGCAATGCCGAGGAAGCGGTGCGTATTGCCCGTCTCGCGCGCGAAGTATGCCAGACGGATTTCGTGAAGGTGGAGATCGAGCATGAGGCGAAGTATCTGCTGCCCGACAATGAGGAGACCATCAAAGCCACGAAACAGCTGGCAAAAGAAGGCTTCGTGGTCATGCCGTACATGTTCCCCGATCCGATTGCGGCGAAGCGTCTTGAAGACGCAGGTGCGGCTTGCGTGATGCCGCTTGGCGCGATGATCGGCTCGAATAAGGGCCTGCGTGCACGCGATTTCATTGAAGTGATTATCAAGAATTCCAATGTTCCGGTGATTATCGACGCTGGTATTGGCCGTCCGAGCCAGGCTGCGGAAGCCATGGAAATGGGCGCGGACGCGGTGATGGCATACACGGCCATCGCTTCCGCCGGCAATATTCCGCTGATGGCACGCGCGTTCAAGAAGGCGATCGAAGCTGGTCGTGAAGCGTATTTGTCTGGCTTGGGCAAGGTTACGGAAGATCATGCCGTGCCGTCCAGCCCAACGAACGAGGCCGACTACATCGGCTAAAGTGCGCTGAATCCCATAATGGGGATTCGCGCAAAGACCATACTGAAAAGGGGCGTTTGCCGAACGTATGTGATGCACTCACGTTCGGCAGACGCCCCTTACTTGTATCCTGCGTTACCCGCAAACGCTACTGCTGCAAGGCTTCCTTAAGATCGCGATTCTGGAATCGTTCGTGCAGCAGGCAATATCCGCCGAACGCAACCAGCCAAATCAGACCGGCGATCGCAGAACCAAGCGTGTCCGCCGACAGGAACAACGTGACATACACGAGCACAAAGAACGCGATCGCAATCCAATCAAGCACCTGCCAAGCGGGCATGACGAAACCGTCTGGCAGAAAATCGCTGCTCTGACGATACTTGTGGTGGGCGAGCATCGTCAGCACGTAAATAAAAATCACCACAGCGCTGGCGGCCGAAGCAAACAGCACGAACGCGCCGGAAATGCCTGGAATCGCGTTGATGATCGGGGAGAACAGAATCATGCAACCCGAAACGACAATCGCCTTCGCAGGCACCTTGTGTTCGGAAACTTCAGCCAAACGAGCCATCGCAGGCGACTCAGAATCCGAAGCGAGCTGATACAAGTGGCGCCCGGCCGAATAAATCAGCGAATTCAACGCCGACGCGGCAGCCGTAATCACCACGAAGAACACCAGTGCGGCAGCCCAATCAAGACCCGCATATTTGAATACCATGATGAACGGCGAACCGAACGAGCCGTCGGAATTCTCGTGGAAATTACGCCACGGCACAATAGCCATGATCGCGATCAGCGCACCCACGTAGAAGATCAGAATACGCATGATCAGCTCGTTCACGGCCTTCGGCAGCACCTCGCGCGGATTCTGCGTTTCCGACACCGTGACACCCACGAATTCGATGAGCTGGTAGGCGAAAAACACCATTTGGAAGCTCATGAAGAAGTTCATCCAGCCGTTCGGCGCGAGCTGGAAGCCGTCGGTGATGTTCGTGAGGCTCACCGTGGCGCCCGACACTGTGCCGTCCACGCCCTCGATATGCGTGGCAGGGTAGCTGAAGCCGATGACTAGCATCACGATGGCGGTGACGATCAGGCCGACGATCAGCGTGATCTTGATCATGGAGAACCAGAATTCCGCCTCGCCGAACACTTTCACCGCAATCAGATTGATGCCAGTGAGCGCCACGAGGAAGCACAGTTCGATCAGCCACTTCCACGAGTTCAGGTCTATGCCGAATGTGCCGAAGAACGTTACGAAATACGTGCTTACGGCAGTGATTTCGGTCATGCCGGTCAGAATGAGCACGATCCAATACGTCCAGCCGGCGAACTTACCCCACCCGCGGCCGAGATAGCGCGTGATGAAATTGATGAACGTGTGCTGGCTGGGGTCGCTGTACATCATTTCGCCGATGGCACGCATCAGCAGGAACATGATCAGGCCGACACCGATGTACACGAAAATGATGCTCGGACCGGTCAGTGCAATCGACTTGCCGGAGCCTAGGAACAGGCCAGTGCCGATGGTGCCGCCGATGGCGATGAACTGGACGTGGCGGTTTTTCAGGCCTCGCTCCATTTCATTGCTTTGGTCGAGGCTTTCGACGGATTTGATGTGCGCGGTTTCCGTCGCGCCGGACGTGCTTGTACCGGTTTTTTCGGTTTTCGTATTCCCAAAAGTCATAATGTTCACACCCTACCGCGGGAGCCGCACAATCTCCGCCATTGTTCGCACCGCGAAACACACCCATATGCCTTATATGTGGCAGATTCGCATCTTTTCAAAAACTGATTTTCACTATATGTGGCAGACCATCTTGAATGCAAGGTAGTTAGAGGGGATAAATCATACCCTCTAACCTCTTTTTTTCCGCGAGACTCTGCCACATATAGCGCAAACCATATTTGCCGCATGCCAGATGGGGGCATTTTATGCAAATCGCGGGGTAGCCTGCCCGAAAAATCCACATGTCAATCAAGCAGACGAATGGTTTTAGTTGTCAACAGTCGGGGACGGGATCGCCTTGTTGAGCTTGTCGAGCAAGGAAGCATTGGCACGTTCCAGCTCATCGATGCGGCGTGCCTGCTGCTTGATGATGATGCCAGCGGTATCACCGTCGAGCGCACTGATCGAAACATGCGCGCCGACAGCGCCTTCGGACATAACGGGAACGCTCGAATCCGGAACGCCGGACGCCATATTGTCAAGATTCCGCCTCGTCACCAAAGTACGCTTGTACCGTTCAACGAGCTGCGCAATGATCTCGCTGTCATCCAGGTGATCGTTGCCGCTCACTGATTTGATGGCGGCGGCCTTCCAACGAGCCACGCTGCGTTCAATGCGCTTGCACCCGACCAGATCCGGTGGCAATCCCGCCTCACGGAAGATTTTGGTCGGAGATTCCCCCGCAAGATATCGGATGGTGCACACCTGCTTGAAAGCATCGGAATAGGTGATACGATTACGCGTCACATTCGCCACCGCCGGTAATCCTCGCAACAACTGAATCTCCTCGTCGCTGAATACTCCGCCGCCACGCACGACAATACCCCCCCGTCCTGTGTCTCCATTGCCCACTTCTCGTGGATATACTTTGTAATTCTATGGCCCGCTTGCTGTACGATACCCTCGTTTTTCCCCTCTCTTCGGAGATTGTCTGTGACTACCTCGCATCCACGGTTCAGCTTGTTGCAACACGTCGCACCAACCCGCACTGTCCCCTCGAAAAATATCCTCATCTGATGTGGATGACACCCCACAGACGTTCTCGCGGGGCCGGGTCGGGCCATAGGACAGTCGGGTCGCGGGCGCACGCAAAAGGGGCCAACCCGGTTGGATTGGCCCCTGCATGGCTTTTGGCGTTACCGCCTTATGTGTTTAGTGCGTGCGCTGACGGCTCTTAACCGCAACGGTCACACCAGCACCGGCCACGAGCAGCGCCACGACGGTGAACAGCGTGGTGCCCGCAGCACCGGTGAGCGGCAGCTGGGCGATGGACTTGACGTTCTTCACGGTCTTTTCAGACGTGTCGACCAAGCCAAAAGCATCCTTACCGAAAGTGGCTTCGCCATTCTCGTCAATGGTGACAGTGAACGACGGCAAGAAAGTGTTCATATAACCCTGCGGTGCCTGAGTCTCCGTAACCGTGTAAGTACCTGCCTTCAAGCCAGAGAAGGTGACGTTACCGTTCTTGCCAGAAGCCTGAGACGTGCCGTATTCCCGACCATTCAGGGTCGGAAGCACACCAGTCTGGCCGTCAGCTACAGACAACTTAAAGATTGCGCCTGCAAGCACATTATTATCGTTATCGCGCTTCAAGAAGTTGAAGGAGAACAGCTTGGTCGACACGGTGGCATAAGACGAATCATTCTTGACCAACTTGTTGTTCACCTCACCTGCGGCTTCGGAATTCACTTCAGCCTTGTAGGTAACGACAATGGTCTTGCCGGCAAGCTCAGCAAGCTTCTCGGCCTTCACCGTAACAGTGAATTCTTTGCTACCATCACCCTTGTTCTGATTCAGTTTGGTGAAATCAGTAGTGAAGTAATCGCTAAAAAGAATGGACGTTCCATCAACAGTTGCTTTAAAGGAACTGACGTCGATAGTCAGACCCTTACCCGGAATATCATGGAAAACAAAGGATTCCGGCTTCGGGTTTGCCACATGACCAGTCAAGGTGTAGGTCAGCTTCTGGCCGAGAGAAATGTTCTTGTCAGAGACATCCTTGCGCGGCTCCTCAACGGCGGTATTCTTGAAGTTCACCGTAGCGCCTTCAGCCGGATTGGTAAGGACACCGTTATTGACCGTTCCAGAAGAAACAATCATCGGGACAGCCTTGGTCACTCCAGGAGTTGCGGCAGAATTGTCCACGACAAGATAGATGCCAGCATGCAGAGAAACCGTGGCCGAATTACCATTCACCGTAAATGCCGGAGTCGGATTAACAGCAGACAGACCCGTCTGCTGAGCCAGCGCATCAGCGAACTTGCGAGTGTTTTCAGGATTGTTCCACGGACGAGTGGTAGCCGACTGATCAAGCTGGCCGTCAGCTAAAGCCTTAGCAAGATTATCGATGCCGATCTTGTTGTAATTAGTGCCTAACGCCGTTCCCAATGCAGCATCCACTTGGGTCTTGTTAGCCGTGTAGGTCTGAACACCGTATCCGTCAGTACCATACTTGACGTAATCGCCAATCTTGTAGAAGCTCAGCTGACGATTAGTCAACTGCTCAGCTTTGTCAGCGGTGAACGTGAACGTTGCGGTACTATCCACCACTGTGCCATCGGCCTGTGCGCTGGCTGCACCCAGGGCCATGCCACCGAGCAGCGTCGCAGCGGCGGCGATGCCGGCGAAAAGTTTCCTCATCTTCATGAGAATCCTCTCTTCCTTATTGTTTGATTACTTGTTTCTGCGATCGCGGAAGGCAGGAACCCAACTTGCTCCCGCGATCCGCAAATCTTGGATTATCGGTCGGAACGCCTTCAAGTTGGCAGACGTTCCGACCCCGCACAAACGATTCAGACGAGTCGCTTCTTGCCGTTCCACACACCGGCAGCGCCGATGAGCAGCACCGCAAGCCCGCCGACCGCACCGCCGACAAACAGCCACTGACGATCCGTCATTCCGCCCGTCAACGGCAACGCCGACACCGCCACATACGTATTGGTGAATTTGGCGACATCCTCAGACTTATCAACAGGATTGCCGTTGTCGTCCTTGACTCGCTTGATGCTCACTTTTGGTGTGCCCATATCGGCAGGAACCGTCACGGTTACCGTGTATTCCGCCTGGGAATAGTACAGGCCGGCAATGGCGTTGGTGGGCTTGGTTTCCTTCACCGTGTAGGTGTAGGTGCCATCGGTCTTGTATTCGATCTTGTCGAAGATCGCCTCGTGATTTGTGGTATTCGTGCCGATCGCGACGGAATCTGGATTAGGCAATGGAACGTTCTGGGCTGAGTCAGAGCCGGCAATGGTGAAGTTGAAGGAGTCACCTTTCTTCCATTCACGACCGCTGATGCTCTTGAACACCTTGATTGAACCCTCAGCCAGAATCGACTTCTTGTGAGTGTTGGCGACAGTGACCGGCCACTCCCTCACATTGTCAGCCGTATTCGCGTCGGAATTGGCTTTCCACAGCTCGTCGGCAGTGATTGTCACGTCTTGGCTCTGGTAAGAAGTTTCGTAGCCTTCAACAGCCTTTTCGACCACCTTATAAGTGTGACCGGGAGCCAGGTTTTTGAAGGATGCCTTCCACGCCGTATCAGCCGTTGCCGTAGCTTCGCGTCCCGAATCTGTTCCGTCGATCTGCAGTGTAAACGTCACCGATCCAGGATTGCCTTCTACGCTTTCCTTGTCATCGGCGCCGTACCACTTCTTCTGCACTGTGATGGCACCAGTCTTGACCTGATCGACAGGCTTTTCCTCATAAGGCGTGCAGACGTGCGTTTCGCCGTCACCCGAGTAGGCCAGGCATGCACTGTCGTTGGTGTGGAAACCAGGCTTACCTGCAGACGTGGCATTACCGGCGGCATCGGAACCAGCACTACCAGTCACACCGTCGTAGCCATCTTTTTCAGCGTCCTTGTTCTTGTTCGCCGCATAATCGTCATACGCCTTCTGCGTAGGCTTGATGTCGAACTGCAGCGTGTAAGTCACACCGTCAGGAAGTGGCTCCGGGCTCCTCGGCGATGCGGTAATCGTCTTACCATTCACCTCGATATTCCATTGCGCAGTTACGTCAGTGCCACCATTGGTAACCACTTTCGCGGTTTTTGCAGGATAGGCATCAGCAAATTCAGCATATTCCGACAGCGTATCCTGAATGGTCACGCCGGTATATCCGTTGGTGCTCGTAATGGTTTGCTGAATGTCTTCGAAAACCTTCGACAGTCCTTCTGAGTTCGACGCAATCATGTAGTAGTTGCCACCGTCAACCTTTGGGCCAAGGTTCTTGTACGTCGTGGCATTCGGATAGTTGCTGGAAACAGCGTTCATATACGCATTGAAGTTTCCAGAAGTATCCGAAGGATCAGCTTTTGAGAATACGCCGACGCTGTAGATGGTAGTTCCCGAATCCTTCAGCGTTCTCGCATTCTTCACTGCCGCATCAGCGACACCATCGTCAAATCCACTCTCAGAGTTCGGTTCTCCATCGGTGAAGAATACCACCACTTTTTTAGCATTTGCACGAGGATTAGCCAGCACAGCATTAGCCTTTTCCAAACCGTAATCGGCCCGTGTAGCACCTCCCGCTCGTAACGCATCGACACTTGCGCTCAGAGTGTTCATATCGTCAGTTAAATCGCTGACAATCTGCGTATGATTAAGCCATTTTCTATAAAACGGATCGTAATAAGTGTTATTTCCAGTTGTGTTTTTCTTATTCGAAGCAAACTTAACCAGCGAGACTCTAATCTTGTTGCCATTATCGGCAATAGCTGCGTTCTTATTAGCGGTACTCGTCAAGAATTCCTTCGCAGCCTTCTTCAATGCATCAAGTTTTGTCGTCTTGTCCATTGTCTCGTCCATTGGACCACTCATCGAACCAGACACATCGAGCACTAGTGCGATGTCGACTGGCTGGGAGACGGTTTGCGAAGTGCTGGACTGCTTGCCCGTCACGTTGAGGTTCAACGTGTACGTATCGTTGGGACCATTCTGCTTGGCGATGGTCTTACGATGTTCCGGCACTCCAAGCGGATCAGGCTTGGCAGTCACCGTAAAGTAACCTTGCACCGTATGATCGGCCGCAACAGTCATGTCAACGTAACGACGTCCATATTCATCTGTCTGAATCGCAAGGCCGGAAACAACCTTGCCATTGTCAGTGCCTTCGAATGCTACGTCATACTTAGACCAGTCCGTCGTGGTGCTTGTCAGGTAGAAACGAACCGGTTTCTTTTCACCGGCGGCGGCGAGGATTGGCAAGGTGCCGCTTTCCCTGGTTCCTGACGAGATCACACCCGATTCAAGACTTCCAGTTTCACCCAAAACACTAGCATTAAATGTTGCGCTCGTATCGCCATTGACGGTGATCTTCGCAACAGCCTGCGAGAAAATAACGCCGAACGCCGCACCCTGCCTAGAGCCAGGACCACTGTTCTTCATCTCAATGGAAACCTGAGTTGGAGTGGACGTTGTATACAGACGAATGCCTTGAGGCACGCCGTCCCCATCATTACCCGTGCAAGTTATGGTTTTATTTTTATTCGAAGATTGTGGATTACAGAAACGGTAATTGCTATCGCTTGTTGGATAAGATCCCAGTTGCTTAATCGCGGAACTGGAGGTGTACACCATTTGCTCGTTTTTGTTAGTGCTTTCCGCATCCGCCATAACGAACGAATACTGCAGATTAGCTACGTTCTGACCGTTTTTAGTAATGGTGATATCTGAAAGCTGTATCTTCGAATCGTTCTGATATCCATCGTTTTGATACAGCGCGGGCTTGCTTCCGGTCGGGAAATTAGAATATCCCTCAACACCGAAGATTGCGTGATGTCCAGCTTCACCTGGGTGTGCTGCACGATTATCCCACGTTGGCACTCCACTGGCGACGACCGTACGTTTGCCGGAATAATACGCGATAAATGACATGGTCAGGCCGCCGCCGAGATTCACGGTCATTTTTTGACCGGCGCTTGTTTTGGCGGTCGTTGAGTTGAACTTGGACATATCAAGCCAGCACACGCGCTGCAAAGCATTCGTTCCAGCGTAAATACAGTTGGAATCAGTAGCATCCGCCACTACGGAAGGGCTGTTTTGCTCGGCGTTGACAGTTTGCGGATTGGACTGTGCAGTGGTATCAGTCTGCGAGTTCGCATCCGAAGATGTAGCATCTCCGACATTTGCCGCATTCGCCGTGTTCACGTCGGCATCCGCACCAGTGTTGGTATCGGATTCAGTGTCTGCGGTACCGGTGGCAGTATCGCCCGCATTATCTGCATCCGTGCCGTCCGCAGCATTCTTGCCATCAGTCGACTCGTTAGCAGTAGTCGCGCTTTGATCCGTGGTGGTTTCCACAGTGGCCGGCGTATCTTCCGCAAGAGCGGCGGAAGTGGTGGCGTAGCCCATGCCGCCGAGCATGGCGATCGCAACGATGACAGCGACTATTCGTTCAGCAAAGCTCCTCTCGGGCTTTGCCTGTTGTATTCGCGCATGCCTCATCTGCTACCTCCCCTTACACACCGTGCGCATGTGCACGATTCACATCTTCATCACCAGTCACGCATCCAGCCGCCGCGGATACACTTCCAGCGTTCCAATCTTGAACAGTAAAAGAAAAGGGGAATGGATACATACACCCTAAACGCGGGAGATTCGGGGTATGAAATAGCCTCGAAACCAAGTGATAGCAACGTTTCCAGCTATCTGCGCTACCCGAAATTCACATAAGTCCGACGCCCGACGAAGCAATATTATTCATACGACCGCAAACAGCACGGACGCCGACACAGCATGCCACCGCAACGACTAGCCACGTTTCGGCCACCACGCCGCATGTCTGCGAATATGCCACGGCCGTCTGCGCAGCCAAACCAGCAACAGACCAAGCAACAATGTGGTCACCGCGGCCGCAATCGCAATCGTCCGCGCGTCCTTTGCCGCATTCCGTTCCTCGGGAACCACTCCAGGAATCGCGGAACGCACCGCCGAAACCAGCAACCGGTGGGTGTTCACCCCGTACGGCGTGCAGGTCATCAACGTCACCCGGTCCTCGCCGGGCACAATCTTCAGCTTCGAGGTGTCATTCGGTTCGATCACCGAAATGCGATCCACCTTGTAGCCGAGCGTACGGCCCATCACTTCGATGTAGAAGTAGTCGCCGACGCGCATCTCATCCAAGCGCGTGAACATCATCGCCTCGACCAGCCCACGGTGGCCGGTGATCACCGCATGCGTGCTCCGCCCGCCCACCGGCAGGCTGCTGCCATACAGATGTCCGGATCCGGATGCGAGCGCCGACTGCGACGTGCCATGGTAGATCGGCAGACGTACGGAAATCTTCGGAATGCGGATGGTGCCCATCACGCCGCTGCCCGAATCGAGCAAACTTTGATATTCCGCATCCTTCGCACTGGCGCTATTTGATTCCGCGGCACCAGATTCACTGGACTGCGAGCCGCCCTGCACTTGGGAGAACGGGTCTTGCGCCTCGCCGAGAATCGGCTGCCCCGAAGCCGCAAGCCGCCTGTTATATGCCTTGGCCGCGGCAAGCGCCTCATCGGCCTGGGGGTAAGGCCAGCCGGCAACCGCCTGCGCGGACCGGTTCGACGTATTCCGTAGCTCCCGCGCCGACTGATACTGCAGAAACGTAGGAAACCCGCCGATGCCTATCGCAAGAATGATCAACAGCGCCGCAACCACCCGCATGGCAATGACTTTCCTGCGATCCCTGCGCCACTGCCGCACCTCATCGGCAATGTCGACCGCCTCTTCGAAAGACGGTTCCCGATAGCGCTCCGCCTGCTGTTGCCGCATGTCCGTCACTGGATGAACTTCCGCAGCACGCGTTCCAGCTCATCGATACGCAACGCCTGTTTGGCGATGAGCAGATCGCATTTGTTGATGGTCAGTTGCGCCTGCGCAAGCTTTGCCGCCATATCCTGCGATTCGTCGGCTTCAGTTAGATCATTCGTCTCCCCTTCGTGCGTAGCCCCTTGCAGTTCGGCGATCGATAAATCGTCTTCGACATCCTGCAGATAATGATTCATAGCCCCTTTCCTCTTTCGACGCTCATCACGTTCCTGCTGCTTCCAGCGCGCGATGCACCGCTCCACACGCTTGTAGCCGATCAGCTTCGGATCAAGCCCCGCTTCACGGAAAATGGCTGAGGGTGATTCGCCGGCGTTATAACGGCACATCACTTCCACCCGGAAACAGTCTGAATAGCGGATATGCGACGCACTCACGCTTTTGACCGCCGACAGGCTGGACAGATACGCACGCTCCTTTGCGGTAAATTTGCCATCAATCATTTTTTCTGCCCCTTATACTGCTACTGCCTGAACAGCTTGGTTCAGAATCATATCGGAGCTTTCCCCATTGGCACCCTCGTTAAAACCCTCGAATAAAAAATCCCATTCCCTCCAATAAAAAAGGAGTCCTATCTTACAAACAAAACAGTTCCGCCATTTTTCGCAGACAGAAAGGCTCATAGCCCCCCCCCCATAAAATTTAAACAATCTTAACCTCACCCCCAGCGCACCCTTTAGCACATCATGGGGTCACTACGTCTCTACACACCGTCACGCAGACTCACTAGGCTGGAAACATGACGCAAGAGCTCGTTTCATTGACTATCATCATGGCGGTGACGGCCGTCAGCCCGATTGTGGCGCAGCTGATTCCAGGAAGGTTCATTCCACAAACCGTGCTGCTGCTCGTCACCGGAGCCGCACTCGGTCCGTACGGACTGGGCGTAATCGAGGTGAACGACGCCGTGAAACTCTTGAGCGAGCTCGGCATGGCGTTCCTATTCCTGCTCGCCGGCTACGAAATCGACCCAAAACGACTCGCCGGGCATCAAGGCAAAGTCGGCCTTGTCACATGGATCATCACCTTGGGGCTCGCCGGACTCGTCGTGACCCTGCTTCCATTCTTCGCAAAGCAAGGCATCAACGGCATCGCCACGGTAATAGCACTTACCACCACCGCTCTCGGCACACTCATGCCGATTCTCAAGGAACGCAACCTCGAAGGCACCCCCATCGGCGACGCCATCATCTCGTACGGAACGTGGGGCGAACTCGGCCCAATCCTTGCCATGGCCATCCTGCTATCCACCCGAACCGGCTGGCAGACCATGCTCGTGCTCGGCGCGTTCCTTACCATCTGTCTACTGTGCGCAATGCTACCCACGAAAGCACTGAAAACCGGCCATCGCCTGTACCGTTTCCTTACGGAAAACGCGAACACGTCATCGCAAACGCTCATGCGACTGACCACATTCCTGCTCATCTTCCTTGTCACCATTTCTGCACTGTTCGAACTTGACGCGGTGCTCGGCGCGTTCGCCGCAGGCTTCATCCTGCGTTACATCATCCCCGACGGCAGCAAGTCGCTGGAAATGAAACTGGAAGGCGTCGGCTACGGATTCCTTATTCCTGTGTTTTTCGTGGTGTCAGGAGCCGCGATCAACGTGCGCGCCGTGGCAGGCCGACCCGCGCTGCTCGTCGCGTTCATCGTAATGCTCATGCTGATTCGCGCGGTGCCCGTATATGTTGCGCTATCGCTCGACAAACGCGAGAATCCGCTGTCATCGCATCATCGCGTCACCGTAGCGCTGTATTGCACGACCGCGCTGCCGATCATCGTCGCCGTCACGTCACTGGCGGTGAAGGTCGGCACCATGCAAGGCGACACCGCGTCAACACTGGTCGCAGCCGGCGCGATTACGGTGTTCCTAATGCCGCTGCTTGGCTCGATCACATATCAGGTGGCCGACGTACATCCGGTCACCGCGGTTCGGGAGATTGCACACACACCATCCGATTGGCGGACGATCGTGCACGAACATGCGCAGGTGCGTGCGCTGCTGCACCATCAGGACCGGCTCAAGCGTATGGCGGAAACATTGGACGCACTGGAGAAGATGGGAACGATGGGACATGGCGATGCGGCACATAGCAATGCCGGACATGGCGATGAATATCGAGCCGAACTTGTGAAACGTGCGCGCCGCGAAATCGACCGGCAGTTGAAGGAACTCGGCCTGGACCCGCAGCTCACCACGCAACTGCCACACAACTACCGTTATCCGAAGAACTGAAACGCGAATCCGAGCCTTTCCGGCACTCTAAGTGTCCGATTCTGGAGAAACGGACAACCACAGGGCACTTTCGCCGCATTACTTGTCCGATTCTGGAGAAACGGACAACCGTAACGCACTTTTACCCGTCTAGTTGTCCGATTCTGGAGAATCGGACATTCAGACATGCGCCTATTCGACGGATTTGAGCGAACTAATCGGGTCGATACGATCCAACACCGGATTCACGAACAACTGCACGAGCAGCGCGAAAGCCATGGTCGCGCCGGCCGCAATCACATAACTCAACGGCGTGCATTCCACTTCGAAATACAGTGCGGGCATATTCAACGCAGCCGTCAGCAATCCGCCGACGAAACGGCCGAGAGGCAAGCCCAGCACCACGCCCATCATGGTGAGCACCATCATTTCACGGTTCACATAGTGGTGAACCTCTTTGTCGAAGAATCCGAGCACCTTGAGCGTGGCCATCTCGCGTTCACGTTCTGACACGTTGGTGTTGGCGAGCGTGAACAACACCACGAGCGCGAGCCCGCCCGCGAGCGCCACGATCAGCGCGACCACCGCACCCATCAGATCGAATTTGAAGCTTTCCGCCATGTGCGCGCAGCTCACGGCTTTCATGACCGCATCGTCGTCTTCCAGCTTTTCCGCATAGGCGGCCTGGGATTCGCCTGAACCTTTGAGCTTCGCATACATGGCGTTCCACACCAATTGTTGGCCGTTTGACGATGCGCCATTCGAGGTACCGGATTCGCCGTTTTGATTGTCCGATTCTCCAGAATCGGACGCGGAAGATGCGGAAGACGTGCCGGATGCAGCAGTATCGAACAGCTGGCGATAATAGGTTTCGCTCACATACACGTCCGATCCGATCACACTGCGGATCACCGCGCTGACATGCGCTTCGGCCTGCATATCGTCACCGTTGGTCAGCGTTACCATACCGCCCGCTTTGACGCCCATCGCGCTTGCCGCGGACTGCGATACGATCACGCCGTCATCGCCCAGACTTACCGTATCGGCCGCACCATCCACCCAACTGGAGCGCACCGGCTGCAACGTGACCATCTTGCCGAACTCGCTGCGTTCACTGTCGGGCACGGCAACCAGCTGAATGCTTTCGCTCCCCGAATCGCCGGTCAAATCACCCGATTCAACGCGCACGTCCATGCTCGACGTGACGCGACCATCCGAAGCGACTTTCTGCCGCATCGCATCAGCGTCATCATCGTTCGCGACCACCATCAAATCGTACTGATACACGTCCTGATACTGTTTCGCGCCCAATGCGGCAACGGTGTCGTTGATCGCAAGTCCGCACACAATCAGCGCGGTGCAGCCGGCCACGCCGCCGACCGTCATGATCAGACGCGATTTGAAGCGGAAAATGTTGCGCGCCGTGACTTTGCCGAGGAAGCTCATGCGATTCCACAACGGCTTGATACGCTCCAGTAGAATGCGCGATCCTGCACGCGGCGCTTTCGGACGCATGAGACTGGCCGGCTTCTGTCGCATTTCCTGCGCGCACGCATACACGGTTGCGGCAAGCACGCCGACCACGAACAGCGCGACTCCGGCCGTTCCGTACAGCCAGTCGTATGCCAAGCGTACGTCCGGCATCACATACAAGCCTCGCAATACGACGAGCAGGAACGCCGGAATGCCAAGGAAGCCTGCGATCAGGCCGAGTCCACCGCCGATCAGGCAGGCGAACAGCGCGAACAACAGGTATCGTGAGGCGACCGCAAGACGCCCGTAGCCGAGCCCTGTGTATGTGCCGATCAGCCCGCGATCCTCTTCGACCATGCGCGCCATGGCGGTCAGACTCATCATCACCGCCACGAGCAAGAACACGATCGGGAATGCGTTGCCCAGCGATTGGATGGATTCCAGATCAGATTTCAGCGAGCTGAATCCGCCGATTTGCGACCGGTCCTGCACATACCAACGCACTTGCGGAATGCTGTCTTCCAGCTCGTTTTGCTTGGATTGCAGTGTCCGTTCGGTGTCTTTTTTCTGCTGGTCCAATTTCGATTGTGCCTGGTCGAGTTGCGCTTTGGCTTCCGCTAATTGCGGGCTTGCGGCAATTACCGTTTCACGTAGTGTTTCACGGGTTGTTTCGTCGAGGGATCCTGCAGCCGCGCCCGCCTGCATATTGACGATTTGGTCGATTTGCTGATTGAGCTGGCTGCGATTGCTGTCGATCTGCTGTTGCGCTGCGGCGAACTGTTTGTCGGTTTGCGCTTTCGCCTCGTCGATTTGTTTGGTTCCAGCGTCGAGTAGTTCCTGATGACGCGCTTTCTGGCGATTGGTTCGCACCGTGCCGTCGATGCGGTCAGCTACTTCGCTGACGGTGTCGTCGTACACGTCACTGAACGAGTCCTTGTCGGCGGTGCCTTTCACGAGAATGGTGACGGCCGTGTACATGCTGCCGGTCACACCGTCGGACGGCGCAAAGAACGTGTAGTCGCTGGTGGCGGAGGAACGGAATGCGTTCGTACCCGAATAGCCGTCTGGATTGGTGAGATCCTGCGGGTCAAGCACCACGCCCACAATAGTCAGTTCGGTGGGGAAGCTCGGTGCCTGATTGTCCGATTCACCAGAATCGGTCACCCGTGCGGCACGTTTGCCATCCTGCGTGTCCGATTCTGCAGAATCGGACATCTGGGCCCCGTTTTCGCCCGTTTGATTGTCCGATTCTGCAGAATCGGACACAGAAGAAGACGCCGAATCCTGCGGTGTCACCGTAATATGGTCGCCCTTTTTATATCCGGAATCCTTGATGAATTTGCGCGTCACCGCGATCTCACCGGACTTCTCCGGCATGCGTCCGCTTTGCAAATACGGCTGGTCAATGCCGTTCGTGCCGATCTCCTGCATGGTCACGGTTTTTTTGCCGTTCAGATCGACGGTCACGGTTTGCGAACGTTCGCCCTGCACTTTCGCGACACCGGAAATCTTACGGAGCGCGGCAATATCGTCATCGGTCAATCCGGCCGTCGACAACACCTGAATGTCGTGCAATCCTTGGGTGTCGAAAAAACGATCCGTCGCAAGAAAAGCGTCTCGGCAACCCGCGTAAATGCCCGTAAGCACGGCGACGCCCAGCAACGAGATCAGTGCGATGGAGATGAATCGCTTCCACGCATGCAACCACATACGCACCATGTCTTTGATGAATGCCATGACGACCTCCAGCCCGTAGCGCTCAAGCAGCACCAACCATTGCTCCCAAAACCTTCATTTTATTGAACTATCGAACTATTGAACACTATGAAACCGAATCCACGCGCTACAGCTACAATCGGGGAAGACGCGCCATACCAAAAACCATAGGCGCGTCACCTACCACTACTGCCGAACGCAACATCGCCAAAATCGCCAAACTCTTGCTGAATTTGCCGAATTTGCCGAATATTGCTGAGGCACCCAAGAAGAGGAAGCATTCATGAGCGACGCAACCGTTGCGAAGAAACCGCGCGAAACCGACGATGTGCCGGTTCCGCCGACGCTGCGCAAGTCTTTGAAGAATCGTCATATTCAATTGATCGCATTGGGCGGCGCGATCGGCACCGGCCTGTTCTATGGTTCTAGCGAGTCGATTCAGCTGGCGGGCCCGGCCATTCTGCTCGCCTATCTGATCGGCGGTCTGGCAATTTTCCTGATCGTGCGCGCACTGTCTGAAATGGCGGTCGAGGATCCGAAGGCGGGCGCGTTCAGCTATTACGCCACGCAGTACTGGTCGAAGCGAGCCGGCTTTATTTCCGGCTGGAATTACTGGTTCAACTACGTGCTCGTGGCCATGGTGGAGTTGGCCGTGGTTGGCTCGTTCGTGAATTACTGGTTCCCGAACATTCCGAAGTGGGTGTCGGCGGCGGTGTTCCTCGTGGCGATCGCGGCGCTGAATCTTATGGGCGTGAACAAGTTCGGCGAATTTGAATTCTGGTTCGCCATCATCAAGATCGTGGCCGTGCTTGCCATGATTTTCGGCGGTTTGTATGTGATCATCGCGAATGTGCCGACCGCTTCGGGCATTCGCGCGTCGTTCGCCAACTGGTTCACCGTTGACGGCGGATTCCTGCCGCATGGCCTGATGTCTCGCAATGCGGACGGCACGTGGACCGGCTTGCTGATGGCGCTGGTCGTGGTGATGTTCAGCTTCGGCGGCACCGAACTCATCGGCATCACCGCGGGCGAGACCGAAAATCCGCGCACCACCATTCCGAAGGCCACGAACGGCATTATCTGGCGTATTCTCGTGTTCTACATCTGCGCGCTCGGCGTGATCATGGCCGTAGTCCCGTGGAGCACGATCGACGGCAATTCCAGCCCGTTCGTGCAGATTTTCGACTCGGTGGGCGTGCATGCGGCCGCCGGCATTCTGAATTTCGTGTGCTTGACCGCCGTAATGAGCGTGTACAACTCTGGCCTGTACGCGAACTCGCGCATGCTGTATTCGTTGGCGAAGCAGGGCAATGCTCCCGCGTATCTGGGCCGCCTGAACAAGCGCGGCGTTCCGGTCGGTGGCGTGGTCACGTCGGCCATCATTATTGCGATCGCCGTGGTGGTGGTGTTCGTGTGGCCTGATTTCGCGTTCAATTATTTGATGTCGATCGCCACGATCGCCGCTGCGATTAATTGGATCATGATTATGATTACGGAAATTAAGTTCCGTCGCGTTGTCGCCGCCGGCGATGGTCCGAACAATCTGAAGGGATTGAAGGGCCAGGAAGCACTTGACAAGCTCGCTTTCAAGCTGCCGTTCGCCAAGGTGACGCCGTATGTGGTGATCGCGTTCATGCTGCTGGTCGTGGTGCTGATGTGCTTCTCCGCAAGCTATCGCATCGCCGTGGTCGCCGGCGTGATTTGGCTGGTCGTGCTGTTCGCCGCCTATCAGATCACACAGAAGCGCGCCTGAAGTCGTAAGGCAACAATGCGCCTGTGCCTCAAGCGAGGGGCACAGGCGCTTTTTGTTTCAGATTTCAGATTCTGATTTTCAATCCGTAATTCCCGCTTTTTCGTTGCGTATTCCGTGATCTTCACGTTTCAAATTCCAAATTTCGCTTCCGTATCGCAGTTGACTCGCCAAACTTAATCGCTTAGGCTTTTCTTAAGCTTGACGCCATACGATGTTGGTCGAGCATCGGCAAGCGGTATTGCCGCAGCAAATACGCAATCGCGATTTTTTAACTCATCATCGCATCTTATTCCGCTGCCGGAGCGGGACCGGTCGAAGCGCGGGCACGCAATTCGTACGGCTCTTCCATCAGATGCCCCACACGCTCGCCGTCGATCAGCTTGAGCAGCAGTTCGGCGGTCTGCTTTACCGGTATCGACCACGTCACGGCCCATGGCGGTCAGATTCGGATGGGCTGCGGTGCTGAGGGCGAGTTTCACGTGAAACATTTCTTGTATTCACGCAACGGTTGCGGCGCGGATGGCCATCCGCGCATTCCGGAAGACGAGCGGATGGCCGCCGAACTGACCGCATATCTGGCTTCATTCGGCCCCGACCTCTGGCAGTAGCTCATACGCTCGCAGCGTAACGCATTTGTATTTGATTCGTATTTGACTGACGTGCGATCAGCAGGATTTCAATCGCAATACAAAGCGTGCGATTGCAGCACATTATAAGCACAGCAATCGCACGCTATTCATTGTCAGCTATCGACAATCATTCAACGTGATCAGAGTCGGTGTGATCGGTCAGGTCTAGCTTGAATGGGTGAGCAGGCAGATTATTGTCATTAAACAACGGTGCCGGACCCCAATTACGCCATGCGTAACGCATCATAACCGGTTGCGGCACTTTCGGCGTGGCCAACGTAATCGTGCCAATACTGCGGCTGTTGATCGGAATACCGAATTCCGTAGCGTTGTAATCGACCACATTGACCTTCGCGTTGACCAAATCGTCAATATCGCAATCCACGAAAATCGCGGCGTAGGCCGGATGGAACACGCCATCGGCACCGGCAAGCTCGAAACCGGAATGTTCCGGCAAACGCACCAACGAAGGCAGGCTCTTGGCGAGCTCATCGCCGAAACTGTCGGGCGTAGTACCGCTGAAATGCAGGCCGTGCGCGTACCGGAAGAACAGACGCACGCGACCGCCTTCGTCGCAGCGGAAGCCCAGCACAGTCGGACCATACACCGGAATACGGCTCATACCATACACTTGGCGAAGCGCACAATTGCCTAGACGCTCGCCGGGCGTGCGCTTATCAACCGGGTGAATATTGTTGTATTCACCGCAATCCATGGTGCAGATGGCGAACACGTTGTCGATGGACTGCGCGGCATCCCACTGGGCTTCGCGCAGCACCGGCCACAGCATCGGATCACCGTCGCTCTCATCGACCGTCTTGTCGATCCATTGCGGCAACTGCACAATCAGGAACGGTAGGCTTTCACTCCACAGCGCACGCCATTCACCAATCATCATGCCCAGCAGCTCACGATAGGAATCGCAATACGGCTCGTCTTCCTCGCCCTGATACCACAGGAATCCAGCCAAGGAATAGGGCACAATACGCTCCAGCATGGCATGGAACGGACCAGTCGGACGCCACTGTGAAGTCGGCGTCATCGGTGGCGGCCACGGACATTCGCCATACTGTTGGGTCAGCGTATCCCACGTCACATCAGGATCGGCTTCACGAGCTGCAGCAATCGACGCATTCCAAGTATCAGAACGCGACTGCCATTCGCTGTACTCCAAATCGAACTGTCCCTGCGTTTTACCGGCGACCGCCTGCTCGTAGCGAGCAAGATAAGCACGCCCGGATTCGCTGGAATTCAGCGCATCCTCGCTCATCCAACAACTAATCGACGTACCCCCGATATAACAGTCGATAATGCCGATTGGAAGGTCGGAATCAAGTTCATCACGCAGTTTTCGCGCAAAATAGTACGCTACAGCACTCATCACGCCACTGTTTTCGGGCGATGATTCCTGCCAACTTGCCGCATGTTCGGCATTGCGATTAATCACGCCGGTTTTCGGCACATTGTAGAAACGCAGGAGCGGATCAGCGCAGCTTTCGAGGGCTTCCTCGGCGTTTTCACTGTTGCGCAGCTCAAGTTCCATATTGCTTTGCCCGCCGGCAAGCCACACTTCACCGATCAGCACGTCGTAATATTCGATGAAATCGTTGCCTGCGGTAACGCGCAGCGTGTAAGGTCCGCCTTCGGGTTGCGCGGGCAACATAACGCGCCACGGAGAAAAGCCGTTCTTGATTTCTTTGGAGGCGTACGCGTGCGCCTGCACGATCACGGAACCATCGAAATCGCGTATTTCCGCCGAAACCTCAAGTCCGGCGCAGTCGGCATTCAACGCACCGAACACGGCAATGGGTTTGTTACGTTGCAACACCATATGCGAGGCGAAAATCGCGGCAACGTGCAGAACTCCTGCCGTGCTACGGTCATCGATGGGTTCAACCGATGTTGTCATTTCAGAACCAAGAGCAGGACCAGTCGCAGTGACCATGACATCTCTTCCTAATCAAAAATCCCTACGCGTTGTATCCTATGCCACCTTCCCGTCAAAATACATGAAACTTGCCGTTGCCGCGACGGATTTTTACGGTTTCGCGGCTCACTTTGTGGACCAGACACGCTGCAAGATGGAGGCTCCGGTAGGATAGACCCCAGTTTGCAGGACAAAATCCATGCATGAAAACACGAATTTCATCTGCGAATGGTAGAAACCCGAACGCTTTTCCAAGCGTTCACCCCACTACATAAAAGGAGTGCCAAGTACAATGGCTGCACAAATCTGGTATGAGAACGACGGCGATCTCTCGGTCCTCGAAGGCAAGAAGGTTGCCATCATCGGTTACGGTTCCCAGGGTCACGCCCACGCGCTGAACCTGCGCGATTCCGGCGTGGACGTCGTCGTTGGCCTGCGGCCGACCTCCAAGTCCGTTGAGCACGCCAAGGAGCAGGGTCTGGAAGTCAAGTCCGTTCCGGAAGCCGCTGCTGAGGCCGACATCATCATGATCCTGGCTCCGGATCAGTACCAGCGCACCATCTGGGCCAACGACATCGAGCCGAACATCAAGCCGGGCGCTGCAGTCGCATTCGCCCACGGCTTCAACATCCACTACGGCTACATCAAGCCGTCCGAAGACCACCCGGTCTTCATGGTCGCCCCGAAGGGCCCGGGCCACATCGTGCGTCGTGAGTACGCCAACGGCCGTGGCGTCCCGGTCGTCGTGGCCGTGGAGCAGGATCCGCGTGGCGACGCTTGGGACATCACCCTGGCTTACGCCAAGGCTCTGGGCGCTCTGCGTGCAGGCGCCATCAAGACCACCTTCACCGAGGAGACCGAGACCGATCTGTTCGGCGAGCAGAATGTGCTGATGGGTGGCGTGAACAAGCTCGTTGAAATGGGCTTCGAAGTCCTCACCGACGCCGGTTACCAGCCGGAGATCGCCTACTTCGAGGTTTGCCACGAGTTGAAGATGCTCGTCGACCTCATGAACGAAGGCGGTCTGAACAAGGCCCGCTGGTCCTGCTCCGACACTGCCCAGTACGGCGACTATACCAACACCTGCATCGACGAGCACGTGCGTGAGCGCATGCAGTACCACCTGAAGCGCATTCAGGATGGCTCCTTCGCCAAGGAGTTCATCGATGATCAGGACGCTGGCGCTCCGAAGTTCAAGCAGCTGCAGGAGGAGTACGGCAACGTGCGCATCGAGACCGTTGGCCCGAAGCTGCGCGCCATGTTCTCCTGGAACAACGGCAAGGATGATGACGCCGACATGGCCACCTTCACCGGCAAGATCGCCCGTGGCTGAGTGACTTAGGACTTCGCTTGATCGGGATTCCGATCAAGCGGCCTCGGTCCATCGGAATCCGGTCAATTGGTCCCGATGGACCGGATCGCAAGCCTCAATTACCAATGGAAGGCCGTCGCCCGTTTGTGGGTGTCGGTCTTCCTCTATTTTCAGAAGATTTCACGGTTTTGAGGTTTCAAGGTTCCGAGATTCCAGAACCACGGTTCCAACGAATAACCCCGTACTCGAAAAAATGCGATCCTCGCCACCAATCCCCGGCTAACACAGGCAAGGGGGCCTTGAATCGACAGAAACCAGAAGAGACCATACCCCCATACGCGAAAAAGTCGAGAATCGCAAGCAAAACCGGATATGATACAGAAACGGGGGCATCAAATCACCAAAAACAGCATGAACCATACCCCATACGCGAAAAACCCGATTCATCGCACCAAACACCTGTCAGCGCGGCAAAAGGAGCCAACACAACGCAAAAGACCGCCGTCCGAACGAATCGGGCGACGGTCTTAATGCTTCAGATTCCGGCTCTCAGCTCGGAATCAGGCGATCTCACTGAACCTGGGTACGAGCGATCTTGCCATTGAAGGACTCGGCCATATCGGCATCAGCGTCCACCTGGTTGTTCCAGGAGAACATGGCGCGCAGCTTCGGACCAACGGTCTCCAGGTGCGGGTGGCTGTACTCTTCCTGCAGCTGCTTGAACTTCGGAGCGCCAGCGGCCTGATCATCCATGAACTCCTTGGCGAAGGAGCCATCCTGAATG